>Ga0307509_10005180_pt1 | contig 18297 bp, 21 predicted proteins | sample 10_EM_MG_FD_202245 | JGI IMG/M metagenome (GOLD analysis project Ga0307509, IMG submission 202245) | Populus trichocarpa ectomycorrhiza microbial communities from riparian zone in the Pacific Northwest, United States - 10_EM | ecosystem: Host-associated > Plants > Roots > Unclassified | place...
ATATCCATTGACAACAGCACACCCGAGTGGTGTTCGGCCATTCGAATCTGGGCGATTGGGGTCGACATCTTTCCGCCCCAGTAGTCGCTTAGCCACTCCCTCATGTCCCTCGATAGCAGCGCATCCGAGTGGTGTTCGATTATTGGAATCCGGGCGATTGGGGTCAACATCTTCCCGCTTTAGCAGTAGCTCGACAACTCCTCCATAACCGTTAATAGCAGCACACCCGAGTGGTGTCCGATCATCTGTATCTGGGTAATTAGGATCAACATCTTCCCGTCCTAGCAGTAGCTTGACCACTGCTTCGTGTCCGTTTATAGCAGCACACCCGAGTGGTGTTCGGCCATTAGAATCCGGGTGATTGGGGTCAACATCTTCTCGCTTTAGCAGCAGCTCGACAACTCCTCCACAACCGTTAATAGCAGCACACGCGAGTGGTGTCCGATCATCTGTATCCGGGTGGTTGGGGTCGACATCTTCCCGTTCCAGCAATAGCTTGACCACCTCTTGATGTCCAAAGATAGCAGCCCATCCGAGTGGTGTTCGATTATTCTCATCTGCGTGATTGGGGTCGACATCCCCCCGCCCTACTAGTAGCTTGGCCACATCTTGATATCCATTGACAACAGCACACCCGAGTGGTGTTCGGCCATTCGAATCTGGGCGATTGCGATCAACATCTCCCCGTCCTAAAAATAGCTTGACCACTCCTTCGTGTCCCTTGACAGCAGCACACCCGAGTGGTGTTCGATCACTCGAATCTGGGTGATTAGGATCAACATCTTCCCGTCCTAGCAGTAGCTTGACCACTGCTTCGTGTCCGTTTATAGCAGCACACCCGAGTGGTGTTCGGCCATTCGAATCTGGGCGATTGGGGTCAACATCTTCCAGCCCTAGCAGCAGCTTGACCACTCCTTCGTGTCCGTTTATAGCAGCACACCCGAGCGGTGTTCCATCATTCGAATCTGGGCGATTGGGATCAACACCCCGTTCTAGCAGCAGCTTGACCACTCCTTCGTGTCCTTCGGCAGCAGCAGACCAGAGTGGTGTTTGGCTATACTTATCTGGGCGATTGGGGTTGACATCTCCCCTTTCCAGCAGTGGCTTGATCGCTCCCTCATGTCCCTTGATAGCAACCCACCCGAGTGGTGTTCGATCGTTCACATCTGGGCGATCGGGATCGACATCTTCCCGCCCTAGCAGTAGCTTAATCACTCCTTCGTGTCCCTCGATAGCAGCACACCCAAGTGGCGTTCGATCATTCTTATCTGGGCGATTGGGGTCGACATCTCCCCTCCCTAGCAGTAGCTTGACCACTCCTTCGTGTCCTTGGAAAGTAGCCCACCCGAGTGGCGTTTGGCCATACTTATCAACATGATTGGGGTCGACATCCCCCCTTTCCAGCAGTAGCTTGGCCACCCCTTCATGTCCCTCACCAGCAGCACACCCGAGTGGTGTTCGATTATCCACATCTGGGCGATTGGGGTCGACATCTCCCCTTTCCAGCAGTAGCTTGACTACCCATTCATGTCCCTCACCAGCAGCACACCCGAGTGGTGTTCGATTATCCACATCTGGGCGATTGGGGTCCACACCCTCTTGCCCCAGTAGGAGTTCTGCTGCTCCTACATGTCCATTCTTCGCTGCCCACGCAAGTGGTGTTCTACCTGTGCAATCTTGTTGGTCGATCTCACCACCTTCAACATTTATAATCGCTGTTACAAATTCAACAATCCCGAAGAACGATGCGCAGTGTAGTCCGGAGAAGATTGGAGAAGAGCCGACGTCTCTGATAAAATCGGGACGCGTAACCTGCTCTAAAAGTGACACAGCGGATACATGGTCTCCGTACTGACCTAAGAGCTCTAACGCAAGGATCCTCGCATGGTCTGACAGCTCCTTCCCCGCATGTGCTCCCCAGTATCTCGAAGAATATTTGAGGAATGGCATGTCTTGGCCGTCTGGGAAAGAATGAGATGTGAGATTCTTGACTTGTTGCGAGTTAAGATAGGTCAAGCATGTTTCGGCAAGTATCGAGTGAGGTTTACTGAAGAGACCCGGATGATTGCAAAGATACTCTTGGACAGTATAGTGGATTAACCGCACAGTTGAAGCTTCCTTATCGACCGTGATTAAGCCTTGACAGCATTGTAGCAGTGTACCTATCGAAGGAATATTTTCGGGATCGAAATCCGTTGCTCCTATCTCCACTGCCAGGGCGTGGCATAGCTCATCCACCTGAAGCGGCCGCTCCGAATGGCAGACCCATGTGAGAGCGGCCATTGCAAGTTTTGTCTTTTCCTCGTCCTGTGCCTTTATGCGCTCCAGTGTCACACCATATGCATCCCCTAACCCTGCGCCTTCCTTTATTGACTCGAGTACTTTTTTCCGCCGAGCAATGGTGGTCCCTCGCAGGATTGCCTTGATATGGAGAGAAGCGAGTAGGAATCTAAATTCACACATGTTAGCCGCCAACCCAGGGTAGCCTGTCCTTTGCACTCGCTTCTACATACGTTTCCGAGTTCATTTCGGGAATGGTCTTCATAATCTCAGCCTCCAATGCATTGCTCATTGCCTCCGGGGTAGTGTCATTCCTGAGCTTATCGCACAGATATTTAACAACACCATCTTGCGTCTGTATCGATCTAAAAACCACCGCTCCATCTAACCTCTTCTCCACCTCACTCCGCACCTGTGGCCTCCCGGTCATAAATATGCGAGTATTTGGTGACCCCTGCAGAATCTGTCGCAGTGATTCAAGAATTATCATCCGATGCTCAGGCTCACATTCGTCAAGTGCATCTACACAAATAAACGTGCGCTTTGTAGCTGTGATGGCCTGAAACATCTTCAGAATCCCTGAAACTTGTAGTCCTCTACCCCCAATACCCTTTCTCTGCTTTTGGAAATCCCGGACTACTACTTCGGGGATTCCCCCCGGTCCGCTAACAAACTGTCTCAGCAGGGAGCCGAGCATATTCACTGGCGACTGCTCATTCCGGGCAGCAAAGTCGAAGTAAAAGCACATCACAGCAGTATCTCCCTCGCCGGCCTCATCGCACAGCTTGTCTATAACTAGCGAACTATTATCGCAACCTATCAGCAATACCATTCACCCATTCCGCGAACGATGCATTCTCTCTTACATGATGTAGCTCTTCCCCACTCCTGGATTTCCGTCGCAGAATAGGGTCGCATAATTGGATTCATCCTCCCTGCTGGCATCATGCCATCGTCTAAATTCCCTAGTCTCCAGTAGCCATGCTCCTATACCGTCCACCCGCTCGGCTCCGATATCTCGGTGCCGTACCCATGGCTCTAAGGGAGACAGCCATGTCAGTATTTTAGTCTCGTCATCAGGGGCAGCGTAGTTGATGGTGTTTCCGATGTTGAAGGAGTTATTGTTATTGCTGAAAGGTTGTGACATTTTTTTGATTTTCACGGCTCTGGATGATGAGAGGAAGGTATTGCTAGACTTGGGGTTTGTTAAGGCAACTACTCCGAGTCGAGGAAAAGCGGGGTTCATACTATTAAAGCCTTGCGCCTAACTCGAAACTCTCCAATCACTAGATCCATCATTCGTTACACAAACGTCTAAGAACTTGTTGCAAAAATAGAAAACAGGGTCGTATGTGGCTGCCTTATGTTGAACCGTGCCAGCCCTGCCAGCCCTGCCAGATATGCCAAAGGCCTAGCCCTGCCCACCTCATATGGAAACTTAGGAGAAATGTTCAGAGCATTTCGCAGCACCAATAACAGGCATGCGACGACAGCAGCCATTCCATGATATCAACAGCAACAGTCTATCTACTTCCCTCCTCCTTCCTCTGCGAGGAGTTCAGGGGACCCCGCAATTACCCTCGCTCTTGATTCTCCAACCCGCGGCACCTGCAGCTATTCCAGTAGCGCAACCCTGACCTCCGCATCCCTACTCAATCCCCACCAAGACCCTCTAGTGCTTATTTCCCCGCTCACTACAGTACCCCTTCACCAACCCACTCCACCAACCCACCCCACCAACATTGAACATTCCCAGCGCATTCGTAGGTGAATGCAGCCTCTACCTTGAATCAAACACTCTCCCCTCTATCCTCTGCAAACCCCCAACCATCCCAACTCCATACCCCCCGCAGCCCGGACTCTTCCCCCTCTCACCCCCCCCCCTCCGCATAACGGCGCAGTACCATGCTGGATGCACAATCGCTGCTACCACAGCACCCGCCTCACTGCACCGCCCGATGCACAACTATGAGAACTCGCCACGACAAGGCTCCCGCTCACCCCTGGACCCGCTATTCCGTTCTCTGCCCCCATGTCTTACGCTCAGCCCCTAGCCCTCGGCACACCAGCCTCCCCCTCCCCTCCCAATCCTCCTTCTAGCGGTATCATACTCGAAAACTGCCCGGAAAGGGTCCGGCCCGCGCAAGCTATTATAGCCGACAGCGGCAAACATCGTGCAACCCTAGCCTTCGCATGGAATATCGCGCCGACACATACCAAAGCTGCGGTGACGAGCACAGGGGGCCCGTAAGCGCATGGGTAGCATACGTTCCCCCAGCACCCAAAAAGGACGAAAGCAGTCTTGCTAGAAGTACCCGGTGGAGGACTCTGCTCCCGGACGAAGTCCGTGCGCACCCACGATGAGGCCCTTAGCCAGCCGGTGACCACGAAAGTGGAAGAAATTCTGCGTATGGCCGCCTCGCACTACGCTACTGCGTTCAATCGCGGTGAGCAGGAACCGAGGAAGGTGCAGACATGGAACTCTCTTCTTGAAGGGTCCTGCTCAAGGAGGATGGGGAGGGGGTGCTGGGGCTGGATACATGGATAGTGGAAGTCAAGCTCCTCGGACTCGTGGGGATCCACACGTGTTGGCGATGCTCCCCAGGCAGGTGCGGTGGACCGAGGGTGTTGCTAGAACAACTATAGCGAAGTGGATTGCATGGCCTGGAAAGTGGTGGCACCAAGGCATGCATCGCAGAGATTAGGTAGCGCTTGGGAGAAGAGGCCGAGAAATTCGTTGATCAGATGGATTGGGGGGGAGACCCTTTGATTGGGGGCTGGTGAAGTGATTTGTCGTGGGTTTTATATTTCGGGGGATTTTTTTTAATTTTTATTTTTTTTAATTCTTCTGTTAGTAGGGAAGCTAAGCGGTTTTACAAATTCCCTTCTTTTTCGCTTTCGTTTTACCCCCTCTCATACGCATCACGTAGCGCCGCACTCTTACCGAATACATACAATTTCATCCGCGGTACTTGATCACAAATACCTGTGGTTCCGATCACTACCACCACAACACAACAAATCTAATACGCCCTGTCTAGAGCACCTGCGCTAAGACCGCCTAACTAATTCCCACATACCTTTACTACCCTGCGACACCGCGGAAAGTGTAGTAACAGCCCTCAAGAGTAAACTAGGCACGACCCAAAGACTCTATGCAGAGATCCGTGATTGAGAAACCTTATACCCGATGGATACACAAATTCCAAAACCGAGCGATCTCGTCTATCCTACCGTAACTATAACCCCAAACTCTATTAGTGTAACACATCAATTATCCGAAGCATAACAGGTGACATTGCCCATTCCCAAACACAGCAGAGCTCCCGAATACTGACAGACCCCCGCTATCCAACCAATTAGGGTCAGTGTTTTACTACTCCAGCAGGAGCTTCGCCCTCCATCCTACTCATTCGCTTCACCCACCCAGGCGATGTTATGACAACACAGGATCCAGCACAACTGTGACAAGTACAGTAAGTACCGCATCAATTTAGCCTGGACGCTCAGATACGTAGAGGAAATTAGGGGGTTTTTTTTTTCCTAATTCCTATATTCGAGCACTTCCTACCTATTACCTAGACTATAAGTGCGGTACAATGTCCAGCAAGATGTTACAGAACAATTACTTGAAGCCAAAATCAAACTGTTGGACTAACAAGGAAGGTCTAAGATGGACTATTTCCTGGGGCCAGCAATTCCCGGGAGTCTGCCTTCCTATTACCACATTACCGTATTTCCACGCGCCCGGATAATCCACGAACTACCTCCATCAGACTCCAAATCTCCACAGTCAGCGGCAACACACCCCGAGAAGGGACAATGCTTTCCTAACACAGTACAGCTTGAGCGGGCTAGGCTTTATTAGATCTCAGTAACTCCGTAATTCCGCTAACTTGTCCAGCGCAAGGAACTACCGTCCAGCTGCATTGCTTATCTGATAGTCGATTGTCCCAGTAAATAGCATCTCTATTTCTACACACGAAGTTAACCAAGCTTTTAGCCGGCGATATACAAAGAGTTCTTCGGCTGCCATTCATCCTAGTCGAACCCCTGCAGTCCTTCTAGTCCTCTGCACGAACAAGCATGATAGAATCTCGCGAATAACAACTAGTCCCCCCACTCTACTCTCTTCAGAGAAGATGGGCGACAGGGGTATTGACTCAAGATCCCGTAAAAGGTTACGGTGCAAGCACAGTACCGGTATGATACTATACAAGTACCGGTACCGGTATTTGAGGTTAACCAGCCCAATATATCCCTGTCCCTTCCGGTCAACGGGGGTCCCTGCCCTTGTGTGTAGGTAAGGATATTACTCGAGTAGCCATAAGACGGACAGGGATGTGGAGGCCATGGGTGGCCTGTGTGTATACCTCTGCGTAACACCAATAATAGTAGAAGCAGCGTAGTACCTCGCTCGAATATCTAGATCCTAAAGAATGTTAGATTGCCTCTAGGGCGTACGGTTAGGAGGTTATGCGGATATGCAGTTGCAGGAATATACGGGCGCGCGGATAGGAGGATATGCGGCTAGGAGATATACAGTTATAGGGCATGTGGCTGTGGTTCGCGGTGGTCAGTCAAGCATTTAGCAGTGGGTTGTTGTTTTCACATCCTACGCCACTAGACACAGGTATCAATTTTAGGTTTTGTTGATACCCGTCGTCATTGGGTATTAGGTATCCGGTATTTGGTTTCATGATGTTTCTTTCATGCCCTTCGTCCTTAGACATACGGGGGTTAGCGCACTGGCAAGGCTTAGGCTTTAGGGATCACAAAGGATAATGGGATGTGCTGGCTCTGGATTGGTTGTGTCAGCTCGGTGTGTTTCTTTAGAGTTTTTGAGTTTCGCGGCCTTGCCGGTTAGACGGAGATGTGTATCTCCCAGCCTGCCCTTAGCTCGCTGAGAGAGTATCGAACCAATTCACCGTTCTTCCATATTCCGCTGGGCGTAGAGCCTATCACGATTGCACTTCCGTTCTTTCCTTTTCTCGTGCTTTTTGTAGGCTCCATCAAAGAAAATATACTCTCCTTAACCATCTGGTAGTGCCCGCTTTTCTACTACCCTGACCATACTCATCCTATTGACGACTCCCCACAGCACAACCTCGAGTTCACGCTGCTTTACACATCCCAGCGCTACTCAAAGCACAGCACGTCCTCCGGCCACCGGTGCCCCTGTACGTCCCCCACTAACACCCACCCCCGAGCACAGGAAGGAATGAAAAACGCATATAATCAGACACACCCAAAAGCTGATGGAAGAATCCATGTAAAGCACCGCTAAAAGCAACCGGGAGTCACCAGTATCAGATACCCAATACACTAGTAAGCAAGAGAGAGCGCAATACGGTACCCACAAGCTACCCTATTCCCACCACTATAGCTCAGAGCCCTCCAGTAAGCCCAGCGAGCCAATACTCCTACCCACGAAGAACCGAAGCAGGAAAATTTACCTACTAACTTCTTTACTAACTCTACCCCCTTTTCCCGGGAGCGTGGACAAATGAGTGCCCGGTGCTGTACGCCCGCTACCACCCCCCCATACAGCCCCTCTCAAATAACACAACACTGATGATATATCTGGTGTCTCCTCTACCGATAGAGCGTCTAACCCCTCACACAATCTCTAGGACGCATGGTACATACATGGAAGAACTCGGTTCACTTGTACGGCGCAATACACTGCGGCACTAACTACGGCAATTAAGCCCAAATCCAGATAAAAAAGTAGTAGTAGCTCTATATTATCTCTCTCAGGAACCCCCCCTCCCCTCAATCCCCACAGAGTAGGATCCCTTAACCCATACAATACACATTCCAACCGTAGGAGCTAGCTCCACTCTTAAAGTCCTTATTACCCCGGCGACTGCCCTATAATGCACATTCCAGTGGCGAAGGGGCTCATCTCCTACATACCAGAAGCCAGATCCCCGACCCCCGAGATCGGGAGGGAGAGACAAATAATGGTAGAGCGCCAGTAGGAGCTTCTCCGTCTATCCTACTTGTAAATTGCGGGAGGGTTTAAGTAACCCGGGTAGATCTTCGACAGCATCTTAATACCGTAAATTTCCTATGGCAGTGGCAGTATCATACTCTCGGAGTCAAGCTCCCGCCCCGCACCCTCCACGGTTTGTTTGGATAGCACTGTGCTGGTCACTGTTCCCATCAAAAAAGGGCACGCACTACAAGCTAGCCATAAAATTAAGGTAACCTCTAAAAAAATATCAAACCCCCAATAGCCCCAGTATATACATAGAAAACCGTTATAGAACCAGCTCAACTAGAGCAAAAGTAAACAAGCCAACCCTCCCGATCATACCCCATACCCCATCCCACCCGTCTTCCTTTCCCCTCCTTTCCCTCCAATACTTCCCTCCGCCTTGCTAATACCAATACCAAACCATTTTTACCTATTCCACACACATACATACATCAAACTTAAGTGTTGTAATAAAATGTCAAGGGTATCAAAAAGAATAAGTATCAAAAAGAGAGAAAGAAAAAAGGCAATGTAGTAGCCCAACTCCGAATGCGGTAGACAAATGACTTGCACACGCTAGGAAAGAAAATAAAAGCATATCGTAAAAGTAAATAAGTGAGTAAACAAAAAAGAAGAGAAAAAAAAGAGAATATAAGGTGATGGAATACCCCCTCTAGGATGCAATAAGACTAGGGAAAAAATGCACAACAAAAAAGAGAAAATAATCATGTACATTGATCTACAAGTGTGTTCTTTGGCCATTTATGCTTCGTGGAGGCCCAATTTGTTAGATTTGGGTTCATAAATGCTTCGAGGTGATCCTCAATATATTTCGTTGTAGGATACCCAGGGGGGTCGCAAGTAACCGAGCAGTCCTCGCAATCTTCATCTTGCCAAATACGAATCCTGGTGGGAAAAATCAGTGGGCCAAAATCTAAAACAGTCAGGAATGACATACCAATCAATCCTCATTTTCGCCGGGAGCAACTTGTTGATCTCGGGAAAGTCAATGTATGAGAACGAAGACCCCATTCCCACGTTGGCAATGACAGCCATGGGTTCATTTGGGACCGGCCGCTGTCCAATATTGCCATTTGGCCCAGTGGCGGCGGCATTCATCCTCCATGTCTTTAAATCTCCGATATTCCATTCAATCATCCCCTCACTGCCCGGCTCATACTCAAACCCATAGGTTTGATACTGCTTCCCATCGTACCAGTCGTTATTCAAAATAGAAAGACCAGAAATAGCCTCCTGGAAGTATCCACCACGATATGCATTCATGGAGGTAAACTCAGGGTGGTAGACGGCAACATGGTCGTAATCCGGCTGATACCACAGATCGAAAGGTGCGACTTGAGCGGACTGAGAAGCCGAGCCAACAATAATTTTGCCCTCCTTATCGATAGCTCCAACACTAGCTTCGATAGCATCTATTTCAGGGGCAGATCTAGATTTTCCCGGGCTCGGATGGTCCTCGTTGGCGCAAGTACATGCAGGAAGTTTCATCCCTGGAAGGAAGCTGATACCATCAGGGCTCGACTGATTCGCAGTGATACCAGCATCGCATTCGTCATGATAAGTATAAGGCCACATTCCCTCAGTCGTAGCAAGATATCCCGGACGACCAAGATTGCCCATAGTCCAGAAACCCGGCCAGAAACCAGAAATATCGCCACGTCCAGGAAGGGAAAGACTTGCTATACTCCACATCAGAACGAATTCAGCAAAAAGGGAATCGGACAAAATACCTTCAATGATCCCACCCTTGAAACACATCTTATTCCAACTCTGCAGCATTCCTGAGCGAAAATCCAAATCGTGATTCCTAAAGGCGGCGAATTCGATCTCGAGATATCCATCTTTGGTAGTGATAGCATCCGGATCGTACCACTCCAAATCACCAGTAGCAGCACTATGAGATCAAGGTTAACAATGGAATTACGTATACTGATCCTCCGGTTGCGCTCACTAATGAATATCAACAGCTTCCCTGGGTAACTAGTTAGCAAAATGAAGTATAGATCACGACGCATCAGATAACATACCAATAGGGATCATCCTGGGGATAGAACGTCCTTCCAGGTTTATTGAATTCGTCCGAAAACTACGCCTTTTTAGCTTTGTCCCCCGTTTTGTGTCTCCCTTGGGCGGATGCACTAACCACCAGTTTATATTCTTTCCCCGATGCAGACTTCTTCGTCCTCGCACTCTCGGGAGTATCCGGGTCAATCAGCGAGCGTCGGACATTCTTTAGTAAGTCTATTGGGCCGATATCGATACACAACTCTCCAGCGTCACAAGGGCTCTCGGACTCTAGAACAACATTTTGCACAAAAGTCCTACGAAAGCACCCAATTAGTACGAGCTAGGAGAAAACAGTAAGGATTGATAACATACAAAATCGGGTATCCAATAAACAAGCATAACAATCCCAACACAATAAACGCCAGCCCGCCAACGTTGGCCAATCCTCTGCTCGTCCATATATCGCACTCATTCGGATCCTGCTCTAGGGGATCGTGAAGGGCATCATCATCTTCCTTATCAACAGGGAATATTAACAGTCCCTCAGAAGGCATAATATTGTATTTCTCACTGATTGTTTGCGAATTAAAATTATCCATAAGATCAGGAGAACCAGCCCGGGACGGGCTCCTAGAATCATCGAACGGCGAAACAAAGGGCCCATAAGACGAACCTCCACGATCCGTACTCCAACTAGACCTCCTCGAGGAGGTAGGGCTATCGACATATTCCTGGAGCCTCTTCTCTCTCGACGGTGGTAGCAACATATCTGACGATTGCACAGGACTCTGCTGATAGAAAGCCGTTCGCGGTGAAGCAACAGTTGGAGATTGTGGAGTCAAAGTTCTCACAGAAGGATTAATCCGAGGGCTAGAGTCCGAAGGGGATTGCACACTACTATTAGGATTCTCATATCGGCCGCTTCCATTCTGATCGAGTAGATCCAGAGTACTGGAATTCAAAGTTATAGGGGGTGGAAGCGGACGCGACGACATTTCAGTGGAATTATCTTCTGCCTTTTTTCGCTCAAGAAAATTCCAATGTCAATAAAGGGGTGAGCAGCAATGATGGTGTTGTTGAAGCTATGTTGGCTAGGTGGGTATAAGGTACAGTGTTTGTCGAAAAGGGGAGGGAGAGAGTGGAGAGAAATGCAGGAAATGTCAGAAACGGAAAAACCAAAGTGTTAAGCTGGGCCAAATTGCCCAAGATACATAAGTTCCAAAAGCTTGCATTTAAAAGAGTGGATCTCGATAAGTTCTTGAGAAAGAAAATCAGTAGCGGGACGGTACGCCGATCCGGTAGGGGGGAGAACATAAGAAATGACAAACAGGGGGAGAACTTGAAGTGGCGCTTTCTGTGGCCTCTTCTGATTGAATCTGGTCACCAACCACGGCAGAGGATGGGCAAGCTATTCTAGATAACAAATGTTTTCTTTTCTTTTCCTTTCTTCCCCCCCTTTTTTTGTGAGGGAGTGGACAGGGAGCCCCAGGGAATAGTCTAATATTTAGATATTGAAGGGAATGGAAAGGGGAGTTTCTTGCCACTTCCATTGTCGAATGGACAAGAAGAAAAAGGGCCATAGAGAAATTTCTGCAGAAATACCGGTAGTTAAACAGCTGCAAGGGGTAATTCGACCAAATCGCATGAGAGCCAACCGGATGGCTATCCTAGAGCAGAGAGCCAAGGCCCAAAAGCAATTTTCATCCTCTCAGGGCATCGATATTCGAGAAATTTGCTTTACAGAGGAGGAGGGAGTCCGCACCAGTAGGATCTCCTTTTAATAGAAGCGGCTCTCATATCAGAAACCTAGCTCCCCCTTCCCGCACCCCGCTAGGGGATCGCCAGCCAACCGGTGCACCGGTATGATCATGATAAACATTCACAAGCTTCTGGGCGGTAGAATGCAGTACAACACACACCTTTTACAACCCCGCAACCGTGAACCTGGCTCAGAGACACAGTCAGAAGGCTAAATAGTTATTACCACACCCGAGCACCGGTACAAGTACCGTACCTGTGCCAGCATTTGTCCCAGGCCATTGACACCCGAAAGCAGGGGGGGCATATCTTGTATGGGTGCAGGTACGCACAGATTTTTACCATATAGCACCGCTATTCCCCTAATACCTACCGGTATTTTCGGCTCTTTGGCCTGAACAGATACCATGAACCTGACAAGCAATTGATTGAGGATAAGCCGAATCTGAACCTAAACCAGACCCCAGCTCGGCAAAAAACGATAAAACATTCAAATTAACCTAGTTTCCATTCAACCGCTCTGCATGTCGGTAAAGTAACCTTTCGTGCAACGTGATACCCCCCAACACGCAGGTCCACCTAAAAAGGAACCCTAGATGCCATGCCAGTACGGTACCAAACTTCTCAGGACTCCACGGCTAAAACTTTAACCCCCTCTAGAACTTTCTTCTCTTTAGCTAAACCGAGAACATAGTATTCGGCCCGCGCTCCACTGCCCGAGACCCGATACACTTTTACGAGCGAAACGTTCCCCCCGGCGATGGCGACAACAGCACCGCGGACATCTTCGTAGTCGTTGTGCGCGTCCCAGTAACCCACGTCCATCGCTTTGATCTCCGAGCTGTTCGGAGCGTTCAAGACCTTAGCGAATTCCTCTGTTGCGTTTGACGTAAGTCAGCAGGCAAGCTTCGTCATTCACGCACACGAGTCGCGACCGGGGGGGAGAGGGATGATCAACGACCTTCACTGGGTAGTCTATCGCCCTCATATTTTAACGAGACGGGCCGAAACTCTTCGTCGGCGTCAGAAGTGTAAGTTCTCCCCTTGAGCGCGCTGATCGCAGGGTGGACCCCTTCAGGCACTGAAGTTTCGACGACTTCTTCGCTGGCCTTCGTCGACGCACCCACACCACCACTCGGCCTGGAATAGTCCTTGTTGGACCTCTCTAGAAAAGCAACATACTGTGCATCCTCATTGGACATGGTGGAAAACGTTTTAATAGCGGTAGTCTGTGTGTATTTGTTGTGTTGGAAAAGGTATTTGCGAGCGTTGGTTTTCGTCCCGGATCTCGATCGTAAGAGTGTCAAGAGAGAAAGCCTGAACATGCTGGATGGACGGTTGGAAGCAAATAAACAACATGGACACGCAAGTCAGCGGTCGGCCGTGCCACGCGAGGAATTGCAAGCGAAGGGTTCACCCACCCAATGACGCAGGGCAACGGGCAAAACGTTTCGTTTCATAAAGCGGGGTGGGTTCCATGGATGCCACAACAAGCCCGAATTAAGAAAAAAATGGGAAAGCAGGGGGGACTAGAAACAACGGGAATCGATTGGCTCAAGCCACCGAACACTCCAATCACCGCTCCAGGATCCCTGGTCACGTCTTGACACAGGCAAACCACCATCACGACCCAGCACAGCACAGTACGGTAGTCCGACGGCCCATCGGTGCGTGACGCAATAAGGTAAATAACGGTGGGGTGAAGTGGGTGATGAAATGGCAACAAGCAAGATTTGCTCTCTTGCCCATCCTGTAATGCCAAAGTATTTCGTGAAAAAGGGTTACGATACTATCATACCCCTATTGCATAGCGCCCAAAACTTGGCCTTCTTGCTTGCATCTACATGGCACGCAATAGCAGTTCCCTCTAAAGCCCCTTCGTGCTAGGAGTATACAACTTACAGCCGTGTGTACTCGAGTGCTCGAGTACCGGTACAGTACGGATCTCGTGCTGTCCCCATCCCCTTCCTTGCTTATGCAGGAATAAAACACTTGAGTGCCCGAGCACAATACAAAAAGCCCCACCCATCAATTTTTCGTGTGAAGTTTCCCAACTTCTGAGAAAGTTCTCACCACAGACCTCGACGTATGACTTCTCACACCTTCACTTTTCCTTGCTTGCCATCCAATCGCCCAGATGAGACAGGCATTGGCCTGGCCATTGGAGGGGACAGAACATCCTGAGGAAAAATGTCACTCAGGAAGCAAGTTTGAACTGTACCGGTTTCTCCGGGCCCGTTTTTGCTTTTGGCGTGCCCTTGTTTGCTTGATTCTTCTCTTCTCCTGGTCGCCCACGTTCGTACGAAATACGTTTGCTGAAGGTTTGCTCCTGCTTTCAGCGCCAGTACTCACTCCCGCTTGCATAGAGACGCTTGAACCCACCCGAGTCGTCGTACCAAGAGCAATAAAGAACCCAGGCCAAACTTGCCTTGCCATACCTGCCTACTCGAGTACCGGTACGGTACTCGTACCAGCACACCGTAGGACTGCGATAGGTAATAAAAAAACAACCGGAGAGAGCGAAGAAGGAAGAAAGGAAAAAAGAAAAGAAAAAGGGAAAGGGAGATACAAGAAGCGTAGAAGGTCCTCCTCTCCAAAAAAATCTAGTACGTATCCAGCTATTATAATCATAGTACATTTTTACTTTTATCCTTATCCTTACTTTTACCAGATCCCAAGTTCTTTTCTCCTCTTCTTCCCTCCCTCGACTCTGTCCATTCCCCCCTCTTGGCCCCTGATCTCGCTCTCAACATCTGCTTCAGTTTGCTTTCTTGCCTGCCTGCTTGCCCGGGCAGCGGAGAACCTGAAGTCCTATCACCAACCAATCAACACCAAAGACCCGGTACATCGGCGACCTCCGCGGTGGAAACATTGCATACCGGTATATCTTTTCGGCACCGGCGAGGAATTACCTCCCGGAATCTCATCGCACAGAAATACCGGCTCCGAGATTGGAACTCCGCCTTTCGCTTGATTTGGTGGGGAGGGAAATTCATCTACAGGAGCGGAGTACGCACGCAGACAGCCCACCGCCACAGCACAAACAAACCTTGAGAGAGTTAGGAAGGGAATCTATTTCACCCAACGAACTAATTCCTTTTCCCCTAACCCTACGCTAAGTTACGCTTGGGGAATTCAGGAATTGGGCTACGGCACGATACTTTCCTAGTGCACACATAAGCGCAGACAGAAGCAAAGGAAAACCCAGCAAAAAACCCCAATTGCGCCTCGCATACCATCCGAACCCACCAATTCACGAACCTTATTGCCCCAATCGCCATTCCCCAAATGTGCACAGTATCGTCCTCTGACTCTCGCGCTCCGGACTACGAAACCGTCGAGCGGCGCTACAACATAGCGGTAAACCTCGAATCCTGGGAACTCTTAGCAATGCACTCCATCGCCGGTGACGAGGTCACTCCCTCCCTCCCCCATTCCTAACTCCCTTCACCTTTGCTCCCCCGGACTGACAATTAACGGCAACAGAGCATCCCGCGCGTGCGCCTCCGTATGTTGAAATCACTCGCCGGCCTCTCCACCCGCACAGAATCTACCCCTCAGACACCGCCGCCACCAGCGGCGCAAGCTTCTTCTGGATCTTCGGGGAGTGGAAGGAGGAGGTTGTCGAGAGAGCAGCAATGATGACGTAATTCCTATTCTCGCCCTTTTTCTCTTTTTCCTTTTTTTCTTCTTGCTGGGTTGTTTGATTGTCTGCCGGGTGTAGTGGCTTCCCTGGTGGAGATGGCGTGGATGGGGGGGGGGGGGCTCCTTGGCGGTTTTTTTATTTTGTTTTTGTTTTTCACACTTATTTTTATTTATTTATGGGGAATTATGGGTCGGGAGTTGTTCCATCTCACGTTTCCTTTAACTTGCGGAGGATCGAGTGAGATGAGAGGTTGGTCAAGATCGGACATAATATCGGGTCCTGCAGGAGGGGCATCAGGAGCAAAAGACGGGATTGGATTTGGATCGGATTGGATTGCGCTCTCCCAAGATCTACTCATGACTGTGTTATAGTATAGATGCACTCTTCAGCATGGTACCCTATAAGTAGCTTGAGCGGCTCTCTCTCTACTATCCGCTATAAGCGCTTGGGGGCATCCGTCGCTAATGGCCGGAAAACCGTTTCCCAGGGGTTAAATTATGTTTTCCACATCTTTAAAGAGACCTTAAAAGCTCGCTAAATCCACCTTGGCAATCCTACCGTAGTCAAAACTCTGAGAGGGAACAATGTCTTCCAGACGAGTTATGGCTTATTTAAGCTGAGCCCGCTGGATCTCATTAATTGGTACTCGTGATCCTGCTAATCCGCCCTGCTAAGCCTATTGCGGTTTGGTACAGCGATTCCCGTTGCGCAATCCGATGCTAGGTTCAACGAGTTTTTGCACGTATCACCACTCCATTTCCCTTCACATCGATCACAAAGTACGGCATCTTGCCCAAATCTCTTTCCAAGTTACTGTGTATGGTATCATATCATATATCACAATGCCATCAAGCGCTATCAACATATCTCACAGTGGAAATGGGGCTTGATACACGATAGGTGGGGGGGAAGAAAGGGAAAGCAACCGTGCCCATCACCTCAAAACCGTAACAATTCCCAACCGTGCAACCCATACACCCCATCACCACAATCATAGCCTCGTTGAAACCTCCCACGTGCTGAAATGAAAACTACTACCACTACTGCACCTTCCCTAACTTGATTTTACCTGCTTTATACAGCACACACGAATCCCATCCCCATCCAGTTTTAAAAGGTTAGAAAGAGAAATGAGAATTAGCTCGATTAATCGATTGACTTAAGCCAACCAGAAAGCGAGATGTGAAGTAAAGGAAGAATAAAGGAAGAGCACAAAATAAAGAGAAGAAAGCCTCCCATAATGAAGTATGAAGATCATGCAAGAAAGAACCGTAAAGAAAAAGGAAAAAAATAGACTTCCCATACGCCGCCATCATGCTGCCGTCCCTTTGGTGGGGTTTGATTTTGTTTTGTTTGATAAATTTACTGGAGGGGCTCTGAGGAACTGCTGAGTCTGTTTAGGTGGAGGTATACGTCTGTTCCGTATCTGTTCGTAATATCCTCAGCGTTGGTTCCATGTTGCCGGGGGGATGACTTACCCTTCCATACTAATTAACTTCAGATCTCCACCAAAGTATTTTGCATACAATCTCGATATTGGTAATCCGTAGCCGAAGCCAGCCATAGGTGCTTTAAAGTCGCTCTTGTTGAAATCCGGGTCGATTGGTGGGGTTGATTCAACGGTTGTGTACATGTATGTCCATACCAAAGGTATGGCACTCCTCGGGATCCCACCGCCTTCATCGGAGATTTTGATGGTGATGTCCTATGAACCGGTAAGCATGGATGATGCCAATATAATCATGCTGCTAGACAAACCTCTTTACCTTCCGCAACAATCAGCTTGACTGGCGGAAACTCCTCGGAGTCACTTCCGTGTGTCTCCACAACGGCTCTGAGAGAGTTTTTCAAAGTCTCGAATAGCATATGACTTAGATGTCCTGGGACATACATAAAATTCAGATCTGGCTTGCAAACCAACTGTACTTTAGGAGCGTCGAACAGTCCATAATACTCCTCGCAAACAAAGCGGGCATTCTCGATGGCCTCCTGTGCGAGTTCGCGAACGTTGGTTTTTGTGCAGATGATCCCCACATAGTCCTCTTGCTCGGGGGCAGAGTTAAGCGCGACGTGCTGGCCAATGAGCATGCGAATCCCTATCCGAGACATGTAGAAACGGTCCAGGAATGATTGGATTGTGTTATCGATTTGCATCCGTTGCCGCTTCCGCTTGTATTCGTTGATTCCCATTGCTGCATGACACGTTAGCCACTCACATTCCTAGGTGTGGGTATGATGTCGGATTTGAACAGGTGCCATACCCATGGTTGTAACAACGGGGTCATGACGATGCTTGATGTTTTGTAAAGTTTTGGTGAAACGTTTATTATAGTCTACAATTTCCGGCGGCCACCTTACTCCGTCGTCAACGGTAGCGTAGTATCGTCTGTTGAACATTAGCCAGCGCAATGGTGGAACTTGATGACTTGTGATGTCGGTGGGTGTTTGGGGAAAACTGCTATTGCACACCGCGGTACCAAAGTTTGGCCTCTTGGTGTGAATCTGGGTAGTGTTCAATAGCAGTCCTTTTTTTTTTGGGGGGGGGGGGGGGTGTTTCGACATTACGAGGAGACTTGGAAAAACCTTTGCGCCTGTAGCCAGT
>Ga0307509_10005181_pt1 | contig 18296 bp, 10 predicted proteins | sample 10_EM_MG_FD_202245 | JGI IMG/M metagenome (GOLD analysis project Ga0307509, IMG submission 202245) | Populus trichocarpa ectomycorrhiza microbial communities from riparian zone in the Pacific Northwest, United States - 10_EM | ecosystem: Host-associated > Plants > Roots > Unclassified | place...
GCGGCTTTTTGTCGGATATGCATGTACATATATGCATCAAAGGTTTGAGGTTCATCGATCTTTCTTGCATACAGGCATACAGCTGCGTTGAGCAGTAGAATCCAAGCCCACGTAAGATCTGTATAGCTTTGGCGGCCAAGAGAAAGAAAGAATGGAAAGAGAAAAAGAAAAGGAAACTAAAAAGAAGAAGAGAATATGTTCTCGTTTAGGTTAGTGGTATTATCTTTCATTTTTTGATTGATTGATTGATGATGAAAACAGTACCACAGGCACTGGAAAGGAAGAAGCCACCATTCAAGGACAAAGAGAAAGGGTTTTAGGCTAGCTTTGCATTTGCATGCCCACCTCTGCGAAAAGATATTTCAAATTTTAGCTTTGTGTGTGATGCATGCAGTCATGCCGTAATCAAAGCTCATCATGCGTCTCCTTCATTAGAATTCTGCTTAATTTTTATTGTTCTTTGATGGAAACATCTCAAGGGATCCAATGCTAGCTGCTCCCTCTTACACTACGTACCTTAATTTTGCCAGTTCTTCCATGTATTAATTAATAACTAATATATTGTAAGATTTTCTTTTCTTTCTTTCGATTTTTTCCTTTGAAATTAATCCCTTAATAAAAAGCAGTGGTCAAGTTTCAAAGCTCTACAGATGTTATAATAGGAGGAGCAATTCACTCGAATTATATGGTTTCAAAAATTTTAGTCATTCAAAAGATGAAATGATTAAAGTGCAGATTACTGCAAGAAACCTCAAAAGTTAGCGGGTGGTTTTGCTTTCTTCCTTGTTTTTTGAGTTCAATTTTTGAAATAAATATTCAAAGAAGTTTATTCAAGTAAATGATGTGTTTTTAAGATTCTTTAATTTGAAAAAAATTATAATTTTGACAAATTATTTAGCTTAAACTTAAAACATCAATTCAATTTAAAAATTTAAGTTATATAATTTATATTTTTTTTCTAATTAACAATATGTGATTATTAAATTAGAAATAAAAATTATTTATTTTATTTTTAATAAATTCCCCAATAAAAAATTGTTATCTTATTACTTATATAAAACTCTCCAATACAAAATTCCCCGACACATTAATTAATTAATTAATTAACCTTTCGCTCATAGCAAATCATATGAAATTAGATTGTTTTCATTTTTGTGAAGTTCGAGACATATTCTTCGTACGTACTATGAAAGTGACATTATTATTCTAGAAAATGCAATACAACAAAACCAAAGGATTCCATGAGAAATTTAAAAACAAGTGCTAAGTAGTCAATTATTAGCAGAGAATATTTGTGATTTGAATAGTACCATTTACATCTCTTGATTTATATATAAATATATATGATATGATATGATTGACTAAATATCTCGAGCTCTACTTTATAATTTGGTTCTTAAAAGTGGCTATTCATCCGTGAATTATATCTAAGAGTGTTTCCATGATATATATATATATATATATATATAAGAAACAATTAACCAATACAAGGCAGCATTCTTTAGCATCCTTGGAAGAAAACTAATATTCTGCATGAACTCGTGATTAACATTGGTTCATACTTGAGAGTATTTTATTTTGGGAGAAGGTTCAAGTCAAATACTTAGGTATTAAGGCTCTTAAGGACACGGAACACACGCGATGGATAGAAGAAAGAGAGGGAATTAATAAGGGCAGCTTGTAGAACACAAAAGTTAGGGTTTGAGATTCCAATTTATAATCATTCACGTAAAAAGATAGTCTGTACACACATCACTGAAAAAGAAAAAGGCAAAGAAAGGTGGGAGTGGAGGGTCATTCAAATCGGGCATGCAAGATAGTGGCGGATCTTCTATCTTGTATTTTACAAGCAACAACCCTTAACAAGTCCTTTTACAATAAGGGTAGGATCCTTAGGATATGTTGGTTTTGCTTTGAAAAAATACCATATGATTCAATTAGTTTTCTTTACGACCACAATTATTCAAGTTTTCATGTGATTCCTTTAACATTTTGTACGTGGCCCATGCTAGTTTCTTTCTTTAATTTCACTGCCATCATCATGGGCGCCGGGGACCATGAAGAATCCCACAGTCTGGTTAAAATCACAGTGTTATGTGGTCTGCAGGGAAAGTTGTTTTTTGGTAGCTCTGTTTCTTTTGCCACTTGAATTCATGATGAAATGACCAACTCATGAGATTTATCATCCACTTGGAAAAGAATTCTCAAGCGTCACAGTCAGCTAGGGTTAGAGAACATCACAGAACTCTCCCAGTAGGAAGTCAACTTGTTAAATCTTGTTCAAGAAGGAAGAAAGCTGATGTTCACCTTGCATGTAAAATCTTCTTTTGCCTAGTTTTGAAGTTCTTGATCTGATATATAATTAATTAGAGGGTTGGTAAGGAGATATATAGCTTGAGTCTCATTAATTTACTAGCTTTTCAAACCAAGTGTAGCATGGTTTTTTTGTTTTTTTATCTTAATTTAATATAATTTTATAAGAATAAAATAAATTATGTTGGGTTTTAATGAATTTCTTTAACAAATTCAAATATTGCATCAAAATATTCACAATTGTAAAAGGATATCAATTCCTTGTCTTTTGTTTTGATCTTCTTTCACACACAATAATATTGAATCTTTGTAGCTTTCTTTCTCTATATTGGAGAGTATCATCACCACAAACAAGCTGATGGTTTGCATTAGTAAGAAGACTAACTTTTATTGTTATTACGTTATACATTTCACATGATCATAGTATTTAATTAATTAGAAAAGCTTTTGAAATGAACAAAGGCAATGGATTTGTTTTACTAGGGCCCATTTACCCAAAAGCTTGAGGGCCTAATCTTAGCCCGTGAGGACATGTTTCGTCCAAAGAATGAGAGTTCTAAGCTAGCAATTGTAAGCCTATATTGTTCAAGCTAGAATAGAGCTTAGGACAATGGCCCTATCAAGAAAGAAACGTGCCCGTCTATGTCCATCCCTCACCTTGATCCAAAAACAAGAAGAAATAAAACTTGAGTGTACTCGATCCAGTCCACCACTTGTTGCCGAAAACTGTGCCTTATCTTTTCAAGAAATGAAACTATTTTCGAAGCAAAACCAGGACCTCGTCCCTGAAAAAAGGATCAAATTAGATCTTTACCACTTTGTATTTTAGCGGGAAGAGTTCGTCTAAGCAACAGCCACGTGATGCCATGAACATCTACGTGTCCACATGGATGACACGTAGCTCCTCGTCATCTCTTTATATAGATCATCATCATAGCTATAACTCAATCAGTGGCTTGAGCTCATTAATTTCTCCTTTCCTTTGCTAAAAATGCTGCAAAAGGTGCCGCTTTTATCACTCCTGTTTTTGGGTTTACTACTCTGTCTCTCTCTTCATGTAGAGGCCTTCAGTGAGGATGTTTCAGCTTGGGAGAGACCTTATCTGGTGAGGAGAGGAAACAGGAGGTCTCTGGTGGTGACAGAATATGGAGAGATTTCAGCTGCTGAAATTAGTAGTGGAACAAAAGGGCCATACCATATTCAGTTCATCACATTGGAGCCTAACTCCTTGTTGCTCCCTGTGCTTCTCCATGCTGACATGGTCTTTTATGTACACACAGGTAAGTGCTTAAGCTTAGCCAATGTTGCTTACACTAGAAGATCCATATTCAACAGTATGCTTTATGTTCTTACATTTGGATGCAGGGAATGGGAAGTTGAGTTGGACCGATGGAAGAGAAATGAAGAGGATGAATCTACGGAGAGGAGATGTATATAGACTGCAGGCAGGCTCAGTTTTCTTTGTTCGAAGTAACCTAGACTCGGAAAGACAGAAGATGAGGATCCATGCTATCTTTTCCAATACAGATGAGGACATATATGTATAGGATTCTTGAGACCCTTTTCTCCTTTCCTCTTATTATTTTGTAATTACCTGGTAATCCTTGAGAAAATTTTTGAAGAGAAGTTGTTTAGAGCTGTAATAAGTAGTAAGTCTACTGTTTTTGTTTCTGACGTTGCAAATATTAATGTAGGAGCCATCAATTGGAGCATACTCTAGCGTCAGCGATCTGGTCCTTGGATTTGATAGAAAAGTCCTTCAAGAGGCTTTTAAGGTATAATGATCGATGACTTATTTCTAATAGTTTGTCAACTTAATTAGCATTCTTATATCATCAGCATTTATGTGTGTTATATTTTCTAGTATTGTTTTGCCCTAATAACAATGCTATGGTAGGTGCTATAAATTAATCTGAAGTGCAATATTTATCTGATAAAATAAATATATATTATACATTTGATTGAATTAGTCACTGCTTGATCCACAAACAAAACATTATCTAATTGAGACTGATTTCGCAACAAGTTTCAAGCCCTTTTATGTGCAGAGCTTTGTGCCTCAAAATTTTGAACTTCTTGAAAGATGTACTAAAACATGTACTGCAAATTGGTTTCTCAAGGTCCCTGAAGAAGTTTTAGAGGAATTAACCAGTGCAACGAAGCCACCAGCAGTGGTGCACGCAGTAACAAAGGATCAGAAATCAGTATACTGGGAATTGGAAGACCGAATGCTAGATTTCCTTATCGGAAACAAACATAAGAAAACCAAGGAAACCAAGACATTCAACATTCTAGATGCTAAGCCAGATTTTGAGAATTGTAATGGGTGGAGTCTGACTGTAGACAAACATAGCTTGAAATCACTAAGTGATTCCAACATTGGAATATTCATGGTGAACTTGACAAAGGTAATGCCTTCGAATGTAAATTAATCTTAAGCTTTGCTCTCATAGCATGGCTTAGAACGAAGCTGGCAGTTACTAGCTAGTGTTTTCATTAGCATTTCCATTGATGATTTTCGTTTCAGGGATCCATGATGGGGCCACATTGGAATCCAATGGCTACTGAGATAGCAATAGTGTTGCACGGGCGAGGGATGGTTCGGGTGATTTGTCATAGCACAGCAAATGAATCAGAGTGCAAAAACATGAGGTTTAAGGTTAAGGAAGGGGATGTTTTTGCAGTGCCTAGGTTCCATCCTATGGCTCAAATTTCCTTCAACAATGATTCATTTGTTTTCATGGGGTTCAGCACATCAACAAAGAGAAATCATCCTCAATTTCTGACTGGGAAGAGCTCAATCCTCCAAATATTGGACAGAGGCATCTTGGCTGTGTCATTCAATGTTACTAACACCACAATGGATCAGCTTTTAAATGCTCAGGAAGAAGCGCTCATATTGGATTGCACTTCTTGTGCTGAGATAGAGGAGAATAAAATGAAGGAAGAATTTGAAAAGGAAAAGCAGGAAGAGGAGGCTAGGAAGAGAGAGGAAGAGGAGGCTAGAAAGAAAGAGGAAGAAGAAGCTAGGAAAAGAGAAGAGGAGGAAGAGAGGGAAAGGGAGGAAGAGGAGGCTAGGAAGAGAGAAGAAGCGGAGAGGGAACGACAAGAAGAGGAAGAAAAACAGAGGAGGGAGGAGGAGGAAGAGGAGGCTAGGAAAAGAGAAGAGGAGGAGAGGGAAAGGGAGGAAGAGGAGGCTAGGAAGAGAGAAGAAGAGGAGAGGAGAGAACAGGAAGAAGCGGAGAGGGAACGACAAGAAGAGGAAGAAAAACAGAGGAGGGAGGAGGAGGAAGAGGAGGCTAGGAAAAGAGAAGAGGAGCAGAGGGAAAGGGAGGAAGAGGAGAGAAGAGAACAGGAAGAAGAGGAGAGGGAACGACAAGAAGAGGATGAAAAACAGAGGAGCGAAGAGGAGGAGCAGCAAGAAGAGGCTAGGAGAAGAGAAGAAAAAAAGAAGCGACAAGAGAAGCAAAGACAACGAGAAGAGACCCCCAGGAGGGAGCATGAAGAGGCAAGGAGACAAGAAGAAGAAAGGCAAAAGCGACGCTGGAAAGAAGAAGAAAGGGCTAAGGAAAGGGAAAGACGTGAAGGAGGGGGGGAACAACCAGAGGAACAAGAAGTGGAAGCTAGAAAAGAAGATCAAGAGCGTAAAGGTGATGAAGGGAAAGGAAGAAGAGCTTTAAGGAATCCTTGGAAGCTCTAAATTTGACTACTTTCCAAGCATTTACATGCAGTCTCTTGTTTTTATGCTTTTCAACCACTCTTTTAATAAGCTGTGAGATCCACGTTTTGTATCTCAGTTTTTGGCATTAGTGTTTCATGCAACGAGATGAGTTTTTTCACGAGTTTGCATGCATAACTTCATGCGATGAGAATTGCAATTCATGGTTCTTGCTACTGGCTTAAAGGTTCAGAGACTTTGATTTCTTTGCTTAATTGATCGAGACTTTCCCGTCAAAAGTTAGGGGAACTCTGATCATTTTTATACAAAATGATCCTTAAACAGGCACCAAACAGCAGGCTTGTTCATAGCACGAGTTTAGAAAATCAAATATTTGAATGTGCAGAACGAAAATAAAGCAATCATCGAGACTACTGTCAACTGCTAAAATAGTAAAAGAATGAATGAAATGTAAAACAGCACTGAGAATGTAGTTACATGCTTCGAAGTACAGAGTAGCACTCCTCTAACCGCATTTTGATGGCACTCGAACCAGATATTAGGTTGGAGCCAGGAAGTTAAGAACTTAATTTTATTAGTGGTTGATAATCCAAAAAATGCATAGAGAGGTTTTTTTGGTTTTTATCATTTTAACACTTAATAAAAGTTTTGGGAAAATAATATGTATTAGAAAAATATTAGGATAGTAGCATAGCTTAGTACAAAATCAACCGGAAATAACTGTGGTTGTAAACTTCATATCTCTCTTCATGTTAACTAGCAAGTACAAAACTCAATTTAAAATTTCATGAAAATTCAATGATATAAAATATAAGATTTAAGATATAATGGTTTAAGATAAGCTAATGTGACATAAAAAAAATTAAAAAAAAATTAAAAGAAAGAATAGGTTACCGGAAACACATCAAGAATCTGTTTTTGATATACTCGGTACTGTTAAAATAATCTCGACAAAATAATTCTAACCACATTTTAGAAGAACACGAGATCGTAATTGGTTAAGGGTTTTGTTTGAAAGAAAAAATAGGTTACCGAGAATACATCAAGAATCTATTTTTGATACACTCGGTACTGTTAAAATAATCTTGATAAAATAATTCTAACTACACCTTAAAAGTTCAATAAACAAGATTGTAATTGATTAGAGAATTTGAGGTTAATTTAAAATTAATCACAATCTTATTTGATGAATGTAGTTACTAGTGAGAATTGTTTTATAGATTTTTTTAATAATACTAATTATATCAAATACTATTGTTAAAATCACGACTTATAAAATCATTCAATTTTACAGATAAACATATATCTAACATCCAAACTCAAACTAAAAACCTGAAAACTGCTAAAATCAAACTTGACACATGCGATATAATTAAACTCGGACAAAATCGTGCAAAATCACGAATTTGCACCCGAGTTTATGATTTTGCAAAATGCAGTCTTTAAGGCCAAAATCCACTTTGGACTTTCTACAAACACGTTTCCACCTTCTACACCATCTTCTCCGTTGCCTCTCAATCCCATAGCAAGGCCTTGTAACACTAACCCCTTTTCACAATCTTCTCCAAGAGTCACAAAGAAAAAACCCGCCTCCAAATCCCTGGCATGTTCATGGGTTGCCAAATAATAGTAACAGTAACACTTCAATTAGCCCAAAATCCAGTCCTTTTTTGTCCAATGATAATATACGTTCTGGGTCTGTTTTAGTGCCACCATTCTCGAGGAATGGTGGTAATGGCGGTGGTGATTGCAGTAATAATAGTGTTGATTTCCCTTATGAGTATCAATTAGATGATTATCTTTCGTTTCTTGATGACCCCTCTATAAAAAATGAGGGCTTTATGGACCAAAGGGGTTCGATTGGGTGGTTATCCGATTGCTAATAGAGATAGCCATTTGCATAGAAGGAGATTTTCAGAGAGCGATGCGTGTTTTGGTGCTGAAGATGGGGGTTTTGGTCTTGGGTATAAGCCTTGTCTGTGTTTTGCTAGAGAGTTCTGCAAGAATGGAGAAAGTTGCAAGTTTGTTCATGGTGGTGGTGTTCTCGTGGGTTCACCAAGGGAAACGGAGGAGCTTTATTTGCAACTGCAAGAGGAGATGATGAGAATGAAGGCTGCATAGCAACAGCAGCAACAAAGGTTGGTTTTTTCTTTTGCAGCAACAGAATAAAACCGAGCGGTAGAGGTATATTCAAGATTACTAATTTTGCTTTTAGCATGCCTTATCCTCATATAACGTGGAATCTTGGTCTGAATTTGGTGTACCTGTTGATTTCAGGACATTATTGTTCAACTGAGCAATCCCTTACTTATATACAAGATGAGACCAAGGGTACATCGTAGGTTAACTTACTTCAAAGTTTCTTAGAATAACGATGACGATGAAGGCAAGTTAAAGGTAATGAGACTGCTTTTAATTTATATTATATATTAATAGATTATTTGTTTGAGGTTTGTTATTTTTTTTAAATAAAATTTTATAAATATATTATAATGCATTGTATTTTTAAATTACCTAAATTATGTAGAAATTTTTATTTAAACTATTTATTTTATTTTTAAGATGATTGAATTTTTATATTGTTTATTTTATTTTTGTTTTAATTATATTATATTGTTATTTATTACTTGAATTGAATTGAATTGTTAATAGATAATTACTTATAATTTTACAATTTGAGTTTATATTGTATTTTTTGGTTAAAAAAAAATATTTTTAACAGTGTCAAAAACAGATTCCTGTCCCCAGTAACTTGTCTTTTCTTTTCACTCTCTTTTTTATTATTATTTTTCTTTTCTATCATATCACTTTATTTCATTTTTTTTCTCATTATTAGATCTTAACTTTTGTTAAAGTTAATTAATTTGTTAAAGATATGTCTTTTAAAACAACTGTTATTTTCAATAATTTTAATAAACCATCAGTTCTGTTTCTATAATTTCCATGTTGATTGGTAATAATACACCTTCAGGCTTGGTAGTTGCACCAAAATGGAGACAGATGACCTAATTCCTAGCCAAATTGAGACAGTTAACCTTATTCCTAGTTCAGCCATTATTGTTCACCAAATTCAATTTAAATTGTTAAGCAACATCTTAGGATATTAGGTAAAAACTATTTAAGGTTAAAAAACCAAAAAAACAAAAGCAACTCATAACTGTTTAATTATTAAAATTCTAATATTTTATTAAAAAAACATCTCAACTTAATAATTTAAATTATTAAATATAATTTAAAAATATAATTTATATTAAACATAACTTGTTTCTGATAATCCTAAAAAGCCAGTTGATCAACTATACAGGCAAGTATATTTGTCCTGCTCCTTAAATTCATTTTTTGCCATTTTTTTTTGTCTGGATGCAACAGCAATCTTTCAGCTGTTTCTAAAAGCCCAAAACTGGAGTATTCAAAGGAATAAGTGACCTTTATAAAGAACTTCCTTGACATGGTTTCTCGTGAAAAATACAAAACTTAGGCAAATCTAGCAAAGTCAAAGAACATAAGAACATGTAAATAAACAATGTAGCCATGTGGTAGAAAGCAGAATCAAATATTGGCAGAGCTCGTTACATATGACACGACGACGGTGACGTCATCGAGTTTGCCTCCATAATAGCGGTACCCAGCATCTTGAGCTGCAGTTGAAAATGGTGTCTGCCGGTTCGTATCCAGTGCTCGTTGACGAGCCAAAGCTGCAATCTTCTGAGCAGTTGCTTCGGGCCCTAAGCCAGTTCTTATAGCATGTACCACAACCGCAGTAACCTCGTTGTTATATAAGTTGTCAAATAATCCATCTGTCCCAGCTATAATGACATCACCAGGAGCCACAGGAATTGTGAAAACCTGAGGCCATCAATCCCAGAAGGATGCTCGAGTGAGGAGTCTTTTTTTTTTTTTTTCAAATTTCACAACAGTTACTCAAGTAAAGTCAAATCAGTTTCTAATAATTTTGAGAAGGAAGGAAAAAAAAGAAGACGACATCTATTGACTAGTGCCATAGCTAGTTAGCTACATCACATGTCAATCAGACATTAGGAACACGTACTTTAGCACTGAGAAATTGCAATCACCGAAGCTCAAAACAAGACTATTCTTAACTGACTAATTTGCATTCTTAATGAGACCTAGACTTCAAAGGTGCGATAGAGAAAAGAGAGGATGTGATGACATATTAGAGAGATTCAAGCAAGCAACGTGTTAGATTCAAATCATCGATCTAGCTATTATAGGAGGTTGTAATGTGGCAGCATATGAACAAACAATATATAAGATCAATTTGGATAAAAAGACAATAGCAAAACCAAGGCAAGAATTCTTTGTATTGCAAAAATGTAGACATACGTTATGCATATGAAACGATGCTACAATATTGTACAAAGCTTATGCAAACATGCGAAAAAAAAGTGGGGGGGGGCATTAACTGACCTGGCCAGAGCTAGGTAGATCACCTCCATTGCCAGTTTCCAGTTGATATGTAAAATTGAAGCCATGCTGCTGCACTGGGGACTCGAAGACAGTACATCCATCTCTAACCACCATGAATCCACTGTCTCCCAGATTAATGGCATGTAATCCCTGTGGCAAGAAGAAGTCCATATAAGACCAGATATTCTTAAACAGTCACTTTCACTCGGTGCATACTTAATAAAGCAACCTTTGTAGAAGCACTTAATAAACAAACACAATTAAATACAGGCACTGAAAAATAAAAGGCAAGTCTAGTAATCTTCATATAAATTGACCATTCAAAGAAGGATGTACGCTAGTAAAATATTGCTTGTGCATTCCAATCCACAAAAAGTGATCGGAAGGTCGACACACTTTGTTCGTGATGATTTCATGAAACAAGGAAGGCCATTGCTTTCTATCTACTAGATATAGAATTGAGTGATTATATTGTGTTACAAGGATTATAGTTTTCAGAAACGTTCTGAAATTTGCAATACCATAGCAGAAATTAAAAACCTTGAACTTCAAAAATGCTACCCACTTTTTGAAAACTTCACATTATCTGGACTAACCATCTTCGTTACACTAGTTTGAAATGGAATTTTCATTCTTCAATAAAAAAAGAAGGAAGAAATACAAGTGCATTGAAGATTGAACCATTGATTCTGACTGAAAACAATAACATTATAGACATCTAGTGGAGCTCATTAAATTGTGTTAACAATATTCAGTAAGGTGTTCCTGCCAGAACACTTCATCAATTGCAATATTAAAAAAAACAGCTGGGTGTAAATAGACATGAGGACAACACACCTCACTTTTAAGGGCAATGATGCAGGCCGTCGATGAACCCTTAGCTTTCATGTTTGCGTGAGCCTTCTCCAACACCCTGGCTGGGTCAATGGAACCATTGGGTTCCTCTTGAATTGCATTTACTGAATGAGACATAAGTTCACGAGAAAATTCTCCTGCATTGACTCCTACATCTGCCCAGCCACCTACACCATCTGCTATACCTATGACTTGTTCATCTTTGCATATGAAGTGAGCATCTTCCCCACCAGTCTCTTCCTTATCAGGATGTGGCAGGTAACATGATCCTGAGAGTAACTTCAAGTTTCTGTCATCAACAATATTTCTGAAGTCAATACTATGCAAATAGGTGACTATAAGACAGCTTCCTTTTAAATCCCAATTAATTTGCAAGATTTTGTACAGTGTTGCCAAACCCTTGCTTCACCACTGCCAAATCCATTGCGCAGAATATAGGGAAACCAATAATGTTTGTACCGCAATTTTGTATTTGATTATAATAAAATTTGAACTGTAAAATGAGTCACCAAAAAAGAAGAATTGAAACAGAGGCAAGGTGAGAGCACATACAGGCCAGATACCACAGTGGAGTCTACCGACTGTTCCTCGGAGGAATTCCCATCAAATGACACATCTTGAGCAGCCCGACCAAAGACACACACAGAAGACGAAGAATACAAGTTCTTCAACAATGGTCCAAGAACTAAATTATTTGCTTTACCATTCCTTCTTATTGCATCAAGCATAAGGTTCCCACACACCAAACGACTTTTCGGCAACTCCCCATTTCTCATTTTAACACTCGCTTTTAGACAACTAGAACGACTTCTGTCCGAGAAAAAAACACCACTGGGTTTTGGAAACTCCAATCCATTCACACAAGTGGCAATCAGGTCATCGATATGCACATCACCGAACACAGCTTTAGAACTAGAAGCAGCCATTGAAGTTCGAACAAGAGACCTCCTTGATGAAAATTGACTAGTATTTGACACCAAAGAAACCGAGTTTCGGCCAAGTATAGCTCTACCTAATCCAAAACTCAGTTTCAAAAGAACCCCAGATGGCATCTTATCCTCTTAACCAAATAAAATCACCCTCTTAGCCAAAAACCCGAGTTTCATTACTTCCAATAAAAAACCTGAACAAGTCCTGCTACAACAATGAATATCTATCAAGAACCTGAAACGGGTTTTCAATTCGGAGTGCTTAACATTAGAATCTAAAGATAGAAATGAAATAAAAAAAGAAACTTTAATGTGAAGAAAACATACCTTTTTTGGATTTATAGAGAGATTGGTGGAGAAAAAAACTGAAAGTTTGAAGCTTTTGTTTTGGGGCTCGTTATTGGAAGCTCCGAAGATGGTATCTGGGTGGGTTTTTCTTAGAGCTTCTTTCTCCAAATCTCTCCTGGGCTTATCTGCCTCTCTCTCTCTCCTGTGCGTGTTTGCCTAGGCTTTGCTTGTGTCCAAATAGTGAAAAGAGTGGAGGAAAATAAAGCCAAAAGGGTTATTCTTTGGTTCTTTCCAAGCTTCCAGGTCCCGGCTAAATATGGGTTGCTTAAGTTTGGTTTTTGACCAAATTGACCCTGTGATTTATTCCTTTTTTGTTTCCTTAATTTCATTCTTTCTGGATATCAAATCTGACTTCTCCGTTGATGAAGAGATGAGTTTTTGACCAAGTTTGGTTTTTGACCAAATTGTCCCCGTGAACTAGACATGACTAAATAAGATAAATAAAAATAAGATCAAATAAAAATAAAAAAGCTTAGTGTGGACAAGACATGGTTAATTGTGGATTAAAATAATAAAATAATTAATTTGCTTTTTTTCAAACAAAATTAATTATCTTGTTGTTAAGAATAATACCTTTTTTTCACATAATTCATTGGAGATTGATCAGGACAAATCAATATTTTTATTTTTTTAATACTATAAAATGATTTAATTACTTTTAAATATAAGCAATATTAAATTGGTTTTTAGAGGCTCTTTATCTTTTTTTTTATACAAAAAATAACTGAATTATTCTAAAAAAAACTATCATGCTAGCTTTCATGGGCTTTTTTGTATGTTTCACTTATTTTTTTGTTGTTGTTATAATCAAGTAAAGTAATGGGCAATTCGGTGTTTTGTGATTGATACGTGCGGTGTTGTTTACAATGGCATTCAAGGTAGTGTTTAAATCTTCTTGGCAATCCCTCCATTCCTAAACGGTCGTATGGTCAACGTACCTTTGATTTAGAGTCGGCGGCCTTTTTTGTTTCCTTCTATTCTCTCTCATTCTCAATTCCAGTGTCTAGCTTTCTAATTTTTCAAAGTAGTTCTTAAATTTATTTTTCCTTTGAATTCGTTTCTTGTTCTTTTGATTACTATTTATTTTATTTAAAATAATTTATAAAATTAGAATTTATTTTCAATTTCATCCTCCTTCAATTTTTTTCATATATCATATTTGGCCTCTATTCTTTTGATTTTGATTTGTTTTATTTGATATATTTTTTAAATTGAATTTTTTTTTTACGATTTTATCCTCCTTCAGTTTTTTTTCCTATTAGATTTTATTCTTATTTTTTTACTATTTTTTGTACCTTGAAAAAAATTTAGACTGATATTTTTTTATTTCATCGTTCAATGTTAAATTGATTGAAAATTAAGCTATTTGATTAATCTCATGTTTAGGATTTCACGGGTTACTAGTTTAGGATGTTAACTTGAGTTTAGAAGATTCGTTCAAGTTTGCTTCTTTTTTTTTCCTTTGTTTAGGATTATGTATTTTTTAATTTTATCATTCAACATTTATTTAATTAAAGATCGAGCTTTGATATTTTTTATTGCTTTCTATAGAATGTTTTTACTAATTTTAAAAACGAAACGAGTTATCTTGAATCTATTTATTTGTTATTCTTTGTTAAAAATAGTTTTTTTAAAAGAAATTTTATTTTTGAATTAGATTAAGTTAATTGATTAAAAATAAGTATGAGATGCTCACTTTATTATTATTTTTTTGGTTTGTTTTCCAAGTCGTTGTTTTGATGGCGCATGTGGTTTCTTTCAATATCGTCCTGAGTATGATATTGACAACTTATTTTTTTATAGTTAATTATTGTTAATTTGTTTTTACTTTATTTTTTTAATTATATTATTAAATTTATCAAATATATTGAATCCGGTCAAGTCAATGATTTATATGTCATATTTTTCTTAGTTTTTTAAAAAATATTTATGTGACCTGTACATTTTTTTCATGTTAAAAAAAAAAATTGAACCCGGCCCACCGTCGTATATATCATACAGGAAACATGAGATAAGATTCTGACTATATAAGAGAAAATATATATTTTATATATCTCAGATTCAGATGTATCAAATAACATTATAATGTGGTTTTCAATAATCTCGTAGTGATTGCAAATGAAATTGTAATTTCGAACCTTATTAACCTTATTTAGATTGCTTTTTGTTATTGTTCCAAAATAAAAAGAACAAATACAAAAAATATGTCTTTAAAAAAGTGTTTTGTTTGATGTATAGAGATAAAGATATAAAATAAATTTATTTTTAGAATATTTTTGTAGTCAATTTCTGTTATTTTAAAATAAAAAATAATCTTTATTTTCATTATCTATATTTTTTTTATATTGAGATGGTAAACAAAAGTTATCTTAAAAATTTTATTGAATTTTACGTAGATAATATTTTTTTAAAAAAAAATTATTTTATCTTGAGAATATAGTAGTTATGTTAAAGATCAAAACAATTTTCATTTTCTACTTACAATTTCTTTTTAAGTGAGGATGAATATAAATCTATTTGATTTAAAATTTATTCTTAATAAATCATTTGCAAATGCCTTTTCATTTTAGAATACCCATCATATTTTACATCTTTTATGCAAAAATGCTTTTATTATGAATTTTTTTATATAATAAAATTTGGTAGCTGAGTAATAAGTTGGGGACTTTTAGAGGGTTTTTTGGGCAATATAATTATGGTTAGGTTCTAACTAGTCAGTTGATTCCTGTTTTGCCACTAGTTGAATTATTATTTTTTTCAGCACAAAATATTAAATGTACAAGTGTTGTCAATATATTTTTATACATAAACAATTATTTTTACTATCTTGACAAGGCGCTTTCAACACCCTAGATGATGTGTTTGGTTATGGTACGACGTCGTACATGTAACTCGAAAGGTGTTGATGGCACCCCTTCACTAACATATTTGTTGCCCTCGTAAATATCTTTTTTATTACTAATCACTAAAAAAAATCATTTTAAAAATACAATCACCTAAATGCAAGCCTGATAATTTGTACTCTTAAGAATATTATAGTATTTTACACTATTCTGGTACGCAGTACACTGTATCTTGGTGTAGAATAAATTCACTGTCACAATCAGTTTGTTTGTTTGTGTTTTTTTTTTTTTTTTTTTAAATTTGAAGGTTGGTGAATGGAGGGGACATAAGTTGAAGTGGCCACAAATAGATAAAAGCCTTATTGGGCTGTAGCCTGTTAGAAGATGGTTATGCTGGCAGATTAGGCCTTCACTTCTTGATGTGTATGGTATCACAGGGTTGGGCTGAAGCCCATATAACGGCATATAAGGATTGGGCTTTTTGCAGCTCCGGAGCCCATGGGAAATTCCATGATGTCCATTTTGCTAGTGAGGCTTCGGACAAGGACTAGCTATTGTTCTCTTCAATCTCCATTTCTTGTGAAAACCTCCCAGTACACTTGTCAATGTTAACGTTTAATGTGGCCCAGCGGCAGAGACAAGGTTTCCTTGCTTCCGTCATCTGGGTTCAAACCTTAGCGTGCATGTCTGTCACTCTCGCGGTGTCTTACTTGTCTACTGGGCTTTCAGGGTGTTCAGTGAATCCGGGAATTAGTTGTGATGCCCGTAAGCTGGCCCGGACACCCCGGGTTACCAAAAATAAATGTTAACATTTAACAAAAATATACAGGGTGCGGGAGAAATATACCAGCTATAGACACAAAAAAAACGGTGAACGATAATAGTAATGTGATAATTTTGCTCCTCAACAAATCAATTTAAAAGGTTAAACTCGTGGTAAGATAAATTTTTTCATGTGATCCATTTGTTATTAATATTTTTATTGGGGCACAAGGATCTTCTCATATATTTTTAGAATAATAAAATACTTTCACTGTCCTTAAAAGCAAGAATTAGATAATTGGTTACTACGTTTTATTGACATTTCAAATTTTTTTACGATTTAATTACTTTTTTACCATTGGAACAAAAAAGAAGGCTTGCTTTGGGGGGTATTTTTGAATTTTCATATTAATTTTTGTGTTATAAGGAGATTGGTAGAGAGGTAAATTGATATTTTATATTAATTAAAAAATTTTAAACTTTAAATTAGTCAGGCGCGTGCTAGTGACGCGGAAGCTCATGGAAGGGTTCCTCCATACTTAGACGACGCATACAATATTGTGCAACAGTGAAAAATTATCTCCCATAGCGTCATTAGATTCCTCACGGCATTCTTTTTCTTTAATTGCAGCGCGTGTTTAGTTTTTTTCAATGAATTATTGTTAAAGCTTTTTTTTTTTTGTCTTTTCTCTCTCCTCCATCAAAATTCACGTTAAGCAATTAAAATTTCAGGGCAATCCTCTAAGTCGAGGATATTTTAATATCAATCATTATTCTTTTAATTTATTATTTTTGCCCTTGATTTTTCATAAGTTTTTATTTTTATTTTTATTTTTATCATTTAATCTAGATTTTATATTTTTTCATATTTGATACTCGATCTTTTAGTCAAAGTATCTAATTTGCTAATTTTTATAACATGATCCTCATTTTTGAGTGATTTCTTCTTTTATTTCTCTTGTAAAATTATTTGTTCTTTTCCATTTATCCATTCAATTCAAAATTATCCTCTCATCTGGGAAGAAAAAAACGCAGGAACGATATCCCAGTTCTTAACTTTTGTGCTTATATGTGTCCAGATAAACATGAGATGTAGGGCATTCTGTAAGTAGAGCATGTGATGTTCATGCATTGTGTAACCAGTTGGTGAGGCTTCAGTCTCTTCTTGTCAGGTATCTCTATCTGTTGACCTGTGTATTGGCTTCTAGTGCTTGAGATCCCAGGATTGATTATCCAGGACAGTGAACTTACTTCAATAATTAGCAAAGAGTTGAAAGAAGAAAAAAACAAAAGAAAACATTGCGCCATCAAATTTAGAAAATCTTCTTCTACTTGTGATTACGATCCAGTAGACTTTACTGGTCTTTAAAGCTCCATTAAAAATGATTCACTAATGGCGGATCCCCGTCTTGTTCCCCGATGAAAAACACTTCTTTTATGGAGAATCTTTCTTCCCCAAAATCATTTATGGAAGAAATCTTATCCGTTAGCTAACCTATTCAATCAATGAGTGATTTTTTCGAGATTCTTGAACATGCAGTGAATTACTGACACATTAACTAGAAGCCTTCGGCTATACAAAATATTATAAGAGGGCGTGAGTTTTTTGTTTTTTTATTTTATTAACTCAGTGTTTGAGCTAGCTTCTGTGTATCTTGACTAATTCTACGGGTTTTGAAGTTAATAATCATGTAAGTCTTCAGTGACCATCATATTAGCACATGGCTCGAACCTAAGACTACAGGGAAGCAAACCCTTTAGTCTCAAGTAAGTGCGTGAGTTTTTCGTTGTATAGCTTAAACATGTTCTATTTTTTATTATTATATTAAAATTATTGGTTTGCTTTTTGATGAAAAATCGGGAGACTTTATAGAGAAGGTAGTTTGGTCTTTTTAATGACTCATTGGTCATTCAAATATTATTTAGAAATATATTAGTTTTTTTGGATGTTTTACGCAATAAAATGATGTAATTTACCATTAATGTCAACAAATCCTACAACTGTTGTTGACCAAGAGTTATCTTATTTTTTCAAAAACTTTAAAATAATAAAATTACTTATTTATTATTGGGGTAAAAAACAATTAGAAAAGTTGAGCAAGAGTTTTTTTTGGTTTTTATGCTTCTTAGAATACAGTT
>Ga0307509_10005182_pt1 | contig 18292 bp, 17 predicted proteins | sample 10_EM_MG_FD_202245 | JGI IMG/M metagenome (GOLD analysis project Ga0307509, IMG submission 202245) | Populus trichocarpa ectomycorrhiza microbial communities from riparian zone in the Pacific Northwest, United States - 10_EM | ecosystem: Host-associated > Plants > Roots > Unclassified | place...
GACAACGGCATCGGCATTCACCAGAATTTTAAGAGCAGGATTTACGAAATGTTTTTTCGCGCCACTGAGCGGTCTGCCGGAAGCGGGCTTGGGCTTTACATTGTAAAATCCATGGTCGAAAAATTGAAAGGGCGAATTTCGTTTGAATCGACTTTGAACGTAGGAACTACTTTTCTCTTGACCATCCCTAATCAAACCACATCAATTGTCTCATTAAACCTAAACCATACATCCGATCATTTTATGCTGACTTCCAAACAAATCGAATTAGTAGAGAATTCCTGGGACTATGTGCTGCTTAACTCCCAGGAGACCGGTGCTGTTTTTTACAAAAAACTTTTTGAAATCGACCCTGGATTACGTCAGCTATTTAAGGGTGAAATTCATGCGCAATCTCAAAAACTGGTGGCCATGATCACGTTTGCAGTTCATAAACTAAACAACCTGAATGAGATCATTGCGGATGTGAAAACATTAGGGGTTCATCATCATCAAAATTCAGTGAAGCCTGAACACTACGCGTCTGTGGCAGTAGCCCTGCTATGGACGATAGAAAATGCTCTTGGAAAAGAGTGGAATAATGAAATTAAAGAAGCATGGATGGCCGTTTACACAGCCCTTGCAAAAACAATGATTGGGGCGCAAAATAATTCGGTGCTATAAAAATCATTGGAGCTAATTCTGTTGTTCTTTCGTTTGCAAATATTCAGAAGGAGTAACTCCGAACTGTTTTTTGAATGATTTGGAAAAATAGGAATGATCCTCAAAGCCTACTTTGAAACCAATCTGCGAAACCGAATCAGCTTGATGAAGTAAAAGATGAGCTGCTTTCCGTAAACGAATATTCCTGATCAATTCGCTGGGCGGAAATCCAGTGATGGTCTTTATTTTGCGGTGCATACTCGTGCGGCTCATTCCCATCTCTTTGGCCATCTGCTCCACACCAAATAAAGGATCACTCAGGTTACTTTCCACCACTTCAATTGCTTTTTTGAACAATCGCTGGTCGATCGAATCAACCGGAATCCCCGTGGATAATGCATTCTTATATTTTTCTGCAGCCTCTTTATTTTGGATGGTCAGGTTGTCTATTTCAAGATTAAGTATTTGTCGGTTCTTCCTTTCACGATACTCCTGAAGATAATACAACAGGATCGACAGTGACCCAAATAGAACAAATCCAACCACAAGAAGATTTTTCTGAATTTCTTCGATGCGCTTCTCTTGCTCCAGCAGTTTTATGTTTTGCTCTTTTCTCTCCAGCTCATAACGTGTCTCCATCTCCACAATCTGACGCGTTTTGGCCACGTTCAGAAGGCTGTCGTGCACGTCATAATATTTCTTAAGGTAATCGAGTGCTTCAGGAGCTTTGCCTTCTCTCACTTTTAGATCAACCAAGCCAGAATAGGCATGCCTAATGCTTCTTCTCAAACCCAGGTCGCGCGATAACTTAAGAGATTTTTGCAGATAGTATTCCGCCTCCTTGTAATTTCCTTTTCCTATGAACGCGTGACCCATAATACTTGAAATTGCAGCCTCTGCAGATTTATTTCTTGATTTAGGAGAAGTTGAAATTAACAAGGCACTCTTAAAATAGGTAAAGGCCAAATCGGGATTCGCATCCAAATAACATTCTCCAATATTAGACGTAATCTGTGACAGATGAGCTCTTGAAGTCGGCCGTTCCTCAACAATGGATAACGCCTTCGTATAAAGTTGTAAGGCCGTGTCTTTATCCTTTTTGATAAATTGAATTACCCCAGCGAGGTTATAAACCCTTGAAAGAAGATCCCAATTTTTTACTTGCAGCGCTATCTTCTCTGCCTTGACTACATATTCCTCAGCTTTTTTTGTCTCCCTTTGATCCATGTAACCACGGGCAAGGATAAGAAGACCTTCCACTAAAATGAACTTGAAATTTTCACGTTCAGCAATGGCTACAGTCTCCATTCCTTTTTCAATAGCCAGATTATTATCGCCCAATGCCCAATAACAATGACCGATTCTATAATCGGCTGTGGCAATACCTTTATTAAAGAGAAGTCGTTGAGCAATTGCTAAAGCTTGCTCCGCATATTGTTGTGAATTGCTAAAATCAATCCATCGATACTGATAACTAAGTTCATTTAAGATGTTAACCTTGATGCTGTCTTCCTGAGGATGGCTTTTCAACGCTGTATTTAGGCTATCCACCTGGCTTTGAGAAGAAGCCAGGTGAAAAATACCAACGAATAAAGCTAAAATTAGGGGACGCATATTTTTTCAGGTCGCAAATGTAGCACTGTAACGGAAGTCGCATTCTGCTGACCACCATAAAGGTACGATGTTATGTGACGTGGAACATTCTTACCAGCATTTGGTTCACCATTACCAGATACTTAGAATAAGACGCAACTCAAAAAAATAAGGTTCGACTATGCTTATACAACCTAGGATTATGCTTTTGGAATATCCTTTAAATGAAAATAAACTGGTAGACCTTTCTCCTTAGCAATCCGAACGTCATTGTCAGCGCCTGCGGATGATCCCTCTAGACGAAGCACCGCATCGCATTTTTCCAAAATACCGTGGGCCACGGGATATTGAATTTCACTCCAGATCTCATCTCCTGGTTTTTTGGATCCTGCGATCTTAATCAAAGGTAGTGCTATCCATTCGCCAATTATGGGTACATGGCCTAAACGAAAAATCGGCAAGGCCACAGATTCAAGGTGCCGAAGATTCTTTTCCATCAACTGTGGATCGTCATTAGTACCACCACGGTAAGGACCTGCAATCAGTATCATCATAGCGTTTTAATTTAGAACGCAAATTTATCCACGATAATAGCGCAGACGATTAAGGTACATTAAGAAATGAGTCCCTTGCTTATTTTTTTTCTTATCGTACTCAAAAACTCCGGGGTTATGCCCAAGTAGGATGCAATCTGCTTTTGTGTCAATTGCAAAGCGATCGCAGGATATTTTTCTAAAAACTTTGCATACCGTTCTTCTGCTGACAATGAGAGATTTTGAAGTATCCGTAACTGTTCTCTTATGTAAGAGTTTTGCATAAGAATTCGGAAAAACCGTTCAAACTTTGGGACCCTAGCATACAGAATATCCAAGTCTTCTTTAGTTAGCTGAAAAACAGTGCTGTCATCAATAGCTTCAATGGACGTCATGGCAGAGTTTTGATTAATAAAACATGGCATATCCGTTATCCACCAATCAGCCACTGCAAACATGATGGTTACTTCATCAGCATTATTGTCCTTATAAAATGAACGCAAGACTCCAGCGTGAACATAGTTGATGACAATGCAAGGCTGTCCGGCTTGAAGCAAGAATTCTTTCTTTCTTACATTTTTTGTTTTCAAAAGAGAAATGAAATAATCCGTTTCGCTTTGATCAAGAGAAATATGCTTCGCAATGTTAGATAGTATTGAATGGTGTTCCATCTTATGGAGTACTGAACAACATCAACTCCTCATTGTCAATGGGTGTGTAAATTGTTTTAGTGAACTTCAGCCCAATTTTTTCTAAAAGTTGTCTTGACCTCTTATTATTTGGAACCGTGATCGCCAGAATGGTTTTTAAATTCAAATGATCCTTGGCATAGTTAATCGTAGCATTTGCAATTTCAAATGCATAACCCTTGCCCATGAACTCTGGCAAAAAAGAAAAACCAATATCAGGGTTTTCTAAAGTATCTCGTCTGAGAATACCACACATACCAATTGGAGTTTCATCTTTCAATTCCACCATGGATAATCCAAATCCATTTTCTCTATAGCTTTTCATTGGGCCATTTTCTAAGTAATTAATGGCAGCCACTTCTGTTCTTATGTTTCTGTCGCCGATAAATTCCAACCAACCCGGAGTGTTAACCAATTCGACAATAAATCTTGCGTCCGTCAACTCAAACTGACGAAGGACCAATCGCTCTGTTTCCAAAATTTTTATCATCAAAAACTATTCATCAACCTCTACTTGCAGAATGTGAAGTATCCGGTGAATAATCGGTGCAAAGAAAACGGCCGTGATACTCAGAAAAGCCACACCACTGTACAAGGCATAAAAGGAAGAAAAAAGTTTTGAGGTTGGCGTAGTCATCTCTGCGACTGGTCCCATCCCAGTCAAAATCATGCACGCCATATAAAAGCCATCAAGCCAGCTCAATTGACCATAGGATTTGTACCCCATTGTTCCAATCAACACCGAAAACGCAATGAGCAGCAAACAAAATAAAGTATAGCGGCCAAGGCGGAGAAAAAAATGTGGCAACGGAACGACTTTCTGCTTACGATGTTCAAATTTCATAGATCAAAAAATTATCCAGCATCGCGATACTCTTTTGTAAGTTGATTCACAATTTCGCCCATCGGGCGGATGCTCAGAACATGTTCAATCGCCGGCCCTGCACACCAAACCGTTTTGTAGGTTGCGCTAAAGGCGGCTTTCTCCACTTTCTTCATTCCGCGCCACGCGATAAGCATCTTAACATATTTCTTTAACGTTTTGTTGTTATTCAAAATCCATTCTAGAAAATTGGCTTTTGTACCTAACTGCTGAACATAAGGAGTGTTAATGACCGTGAGTGCTGAACCAGATAGTTTTGTGCTGCGTACAATATCTTTTTCTCCATAGTCAACCATTGCTTGTTTATACTCAGGTGAAATATCCGCTTCATTGCAAGCGATAAAAATTGTACCGACAGAAACTCCGGCAGCACCCCAACTCAACGCTTGTTGAATATCTTTTCCATGCGCAACACCTCCGGCCGAGATTATTGGAATAGAAGTATTTGCTTTCAACTCTTCAACCAATTGTTGCGGAGAAATATTTCCAGCATGTCCGCCCGCTCTGTTGTTTACGGCAATCACCGCATCAGCTCCTAAGGCTTCAACAATCTTCGCGTATTTCAAATCCACCACATCACAAAAAACTTTTATACCCAACGGCTTACATAGTTCAATCGTTTCGCGTGGACTACCTAATGAAGTGATAATGTAGCTCACTCCTACTTCAGCCAGTGTTTTGAGTTGTGGTTTATATTTTGGATTTGATTTATTGACGATCAGGTTTATACCAAATGGTTTTTTGGTTGCAGCTTTGATATCGGCAATCGCGGCTCGCAACTCTGCATCGGTTCGATAGTTCAACGCAGGAAATGCCGCCGTCACTCCGTTGGCCAATGCTGCTTTGATCATCTTCGTATTCGAAATCAAAAACATAGGGGCAACCAAAATCGGATAATCAATGCCCAACATTTTATCAAGAGTGAGAGTAGTTGTTCTCATGTTCAGAATCAGCTCGGCAATTCTATGAATTTCTAGTTTTTACGGTTGCTGGCTTCATCAACCGTAAGGTCGCAATAAGCGTGAGCAGAAAAGACAGAAGGCTGAACGCAGCTGCAAAAGGAAAAAAGAAAATCAATTCATCAATTCCCCAGGCCAGGAGTATAAAGGACAGAACAAAAAGGATATTTTTTACAAGTGCGATGCTATGCGGTGCTACATTCGAGGTAATCCAGAGGATGGCAGTAATTAACAGCAATGCCAATGTACAGGCGAAACCATATCCATCATAATATTCGGCCATGCTTCGGTTCACACCCATGAATGGAAATTTTTGTGATGTCATAGACGTAATCACAGCTTGCTTTGCAGGGTCAGGCGTTTTTTTCCATGTTGATGCACCAATGGTGTGACCGATGGCATGAAGTAACATGAGGATGGCCGCTATTCGGAGAAGGACTTTTGGATTCATAGTTTTATTAGTTGAGTGTTGATGTAATGAACATATAATTTTTTACAAGTTAGCATCAACTTTGATACTGGGCTGCACTTCTCCGAATTATTTTGTTTGCCAGCGCCCCCCGAGCTCGCGTCACCAAGGTGCGCTACTGGAGTACAAATTGAGTGTAGATCGTGCAAGTTACTTTCTATAGCGTGGGGTCATGACAACGCGGCTCTTTCTGATATTAACCGTTTTATTTTTTGGATACTTTACCGCAAAAGCTATTTTATATTTCACCGCTTCTCCTGCCTCGAGGTTTTTGCTCCATTGCAGTTTGCCGGACGGTACATCTAATCGGGCGCCAGAAATATCATCAACCTCAACCGTTATTTCCTTTTCCTGAACAACCGGTATCTGGTCTTGAATTTGAATCAAGACCGAAGATTTGTGATTGTTTCGAATTTGAATTTGATAAACAAATGATTCAATCCTCTTTCCACCAAGGGTAGAGGTATTGCCGTTGTCTTCAACTTTTGTGCGACTTACCACAATCTGATTATCACGACCCAATGAAAGTTCCAATGTATCACCGATTAATCGTGTGTTAATGTTCGATTCACCAACATAAGTACTCCCATAGTATACGTTGGCGACACCATCAATTAAATTCAATTTCTCCCACCCTGTTACCTTGGCAATTAAAAACGCACTTGATTCCATCTTAGGCACAGTAAGATATTGAAACGAAGCATTCAATTTTTCCTTTTTCAGATCAATCCGATAAGGTTGTCCGTCGGCCTGAATGGAGTGTTTCTCCTCAATATCAAAAGATGTATTTAATTCAGAGGTAGCAATTTCCTCACGAGTGCGTGTACTGGAATCATTTCTTATCACATTTTGAGTGATCATATTTAAATATCCTTCATTGGCATTGGACGTGTAATTCAAAACCCACGCAGTCAGGTATGGTCGTGTTGCACTTAGCGAAACATCTCCTGTTGAGAGCGTTAATTTTATATTATTCCAATCGATCCCGGATTGATTGAAAATCTGTGCTGCATAATTAAGTGTAACAGGCTTATTAATTTCAGTGGCTACAATATCGTATGAAGCTTCCCAAGAAGCCTCACTCACCAAGTGGCGAAGCATAAACTCTGCTGTTAAATCGGCCTTTGAATTGACCGTAACTCTTACCGAATATCGTGTTGAGTTTATTTTTCTCGCCTCACGGTCATATTCTTCTTTCCTACTATTCAATCGGTTGTTCAGCCGAAGCGTATTTTTGCCGAGGGCCGTGAGTGCATTATTTATTTTCAACGTCCTCTCCCTGAAAAAATCGGCTGCTTTGGTAAGTTCGCTCAGGTTTGTTCCCACTTGAGCTCCACTAATACGTTGGTTTTGCTTGAGTGTTTCTTTTTCTATTTGATAGGCATCAACTTGATTATTAATAAGAGAAATCAATTCATTAATTCGTTCAATCGAATCGCTTAATATTTTCAACTTAGGGTTGATCTCTTCCAAACGCAACTGATCCTGTTGAGTAGAAACGGAAAGTACTTCTACATTATTACCAACAGTTATCTGAACACTTTTCTCTACCAACGAGGGGGAGAGCCCATTGAATAAAATACTATTTCTCCCTTGCTTAAGAGCGATCGTTTCACTGAACCGAACTTCAGCCCCACTTAGATACACTGTAACTTCCCGGATTTTAGGATTTACTTGAATTTGATTTTGGCCGAAGGCAATATTGACAACAACCAGGCTGCTCAAAAAAAAGATCAAAAGTCTATTTCTCATGTTTGTAAAATTTGAATTCAATGAATAACGGGCGAAATGCATTAAACTATATGAAAATATGAAAAAGTAGTTCAGCAAAACACCTTGCTGAATTATTCATGCCAAACAATGTCAGCTTTTAGTCTCACGGTTTAATTTCCGCACCAAACATAATACGATGCCCGTCAATCGTACGAATGGCGAACTCTCGCTGTCCCCACGGCTTGTCATCTATTTCACTCAAGACATCCACTTCTTTCGAGGAATATTCCGAGTATAGCTCGTCGATATTTTCTACATCAATGTAAGCGAAGTAAGAATGATCTCCAATTTCAAAAGCGGAAGGCTCATTCGCGCATTCACCTAACATTACCACAAATCTTTCGCGCCCCAGAAAATGCCAGCCCTCTCCTGCCCACAAGGTTTTAAAGCCAAGTTGTTTTTCGTAATAGTCTGCTGATTTCTGCAGGCTTTTTACAGCAAGTACAAATCGTGAACCAGTCATCTTTGGTTGAGCACTCATAATTTTTTTTTAGCTAAGCCTACAACTCATATTTATTTTCACCGCCATGCAAGGGAAAGCTTTTGTCTTTCCATAAAAAAATTCCAGAAGTTCCGTTGGGCAAGCTAATGACTGCCTTCCATTTTCCATCTTTATCCGAAGAATATGAAACTGAAATTTCGCCTTTCGGATGAGGTATTGCTCCCGAAGCTTGTTTCAAATTGCCAAGATGAGGATTAATGTTTACAGTATTAAAACCAGGCGAACCCGAATCAATTCCCAATACGATCCGAAAAAATTCAATGTTGGGACTCGCTCCCCATGCGTGACAATCAGAACGTGCGTGATTGATGTCGCTGATCTCCGCCCAGGTGGTCATACCCATAGTTAAATTTTCTTTCCAAACATCCAACTGACTTAAATACAAATCGCCCATTCCTGCCGTGACCAATGCCTGGTTGACATAATATTTAAAATAAATAGTTGCCTGTGTTAAGGTTGAATCGCTTAATGTTTTTTCCATCAAAGCTCGGACCTCTTTAACTTCGACTATTTTGGTGAGCACAGCTAGTGCGTTGGTATGCTGAGAAAAATATTTTTTCTCATTCGTGTCAGCAAACAGTTTCTTAGTTCCATCCCAGTATTGATTGCGAATCGCTGCCGTCAGGCGAGAAACTTCTTTCCGGTATTGCGCTGCCAATTCTTTCAGACCCAATCCTTCTTCAAGGTCGGCTGCGGTTTGGTAAGCCATGAGAAGTTGAAAGTCAAGAACGGCAGAACATCCGTCATCACCTTTTGGAGCAACGCCATTTTTCCATCCTCCTGTTTCCGCCCAATCTGAAAACTCCCAGTACGGAGGATTCTTTAACCTGCCATCCTCCTGTTGATAGTTTGAAAAAAAGGCGAGCACGCCCCGCATCCCAGGGAGAAATTTTTTTACGAATTCAGTATCATCGCGATACCAATAATAATCGTGAAGCATACCAATCCACCACAACGAAAATGGTGGAATCTGCTGATCCAATAAGGAAGGATATCGACTCAATGTTATTCCTTCCGCCAGCCGCGACCGATCCGCTTGCTCGATGGCATTTCGCATCAAGCGATCATCACCGCTGTTGAACAATGAAATCAAACACTGAATGCGCGTATCACCGAAGTATTGCAGTTGCTCATAGTACGGACAGTCAACATACGTTTCGCCAGCACACAACCGCGCGGTGCGCCACCCCGTTTCAAAAATTTGCTGCAGTTCTTTTTCAGTGGATTCGAACTTCGCTTTGAGTTGAAAAGGATATTCCGTGAAAAGGGATGAGATGTCTTCCAGCATCATGGATTCTGATTGCGTCTCAATGTGGCATCTTACATAACGAAACGTTCGAAACTCTAGAGGCACAAACACCTGCCCAGATTGACCTCCGGAAACTATCTCATCTTTTACGCCAACAAAACGTTTGCCTGTAACTTCATTTCGATTTCCTTTTGCGTTTTGTGCTTTCCAATGTTTTCCGCTTCCTTCGTCAATGAAAAGTGCTTCGGCATATTGAAGCGTAACTACTGCATCTTTTCCTCTACTGAATGTGAGGACAGGATAGGCATTGGTTAAATGACCTTGATCGAGAAGTATATTAACTTTTGTGTGTGGTGGAATTTCAATTGAGGATTTGACAGCTGGAAATTCTTTCGGAGTTTTAATACCCGACACTTCGCGTACACTCTCAAAGCGTTGTGCGGTGATCTCCATGGGTGGGATCGTTCGAGGCACCAGCATCCAGTTATAAAACCAATCGAACACACCTTTCGGCAAACCCACTGAAATTGTTTTGGGTTGTATCCAACGGCTATCATCATATCCTTGCAATTCCCAACCCGGCGAAAATTGGTTGAGGTCTACGCGTTCACCGGGACCAAGCGCGTAATACGTGTAAGTCAAATCTGGTGTAAGCGGTGAGTAGGCCGGATTCTTTAAATACTTCCAGCTTGTATCTGTGTTTGCAATCTCTTCGGCAGTGGTGTTTCCTTGCAGGATAAAACCCGTGCGATAGGATATCTGTGCCAACGCGCGGCTCTTACCAAAATTCCAGACAACTGCAGCCAGACAATTTTCTCCCGCTTTTAAATAAGGAGCGATGTCAACAGTTTCGAAGTTCCAATGATAGAGATCGCCTCGTGCCGGCCCGAGTGATACCAGGGTTCCATTCACAAAAAGTTTGTACCGGTTATCGGCTGATACATGAATGATAAAGGAGGAAGGCTTTGCTGGCAGTGCTATGTTTTTTCGGAAATGATGAACACCATACGAAGTTCCATCGTCATCCGATGTGAGCCACTGGGCATTCCACTTGTGGTTGAGCAGATGAGGGGATACACTTTGTGTGAGTCCCAGAATTGATTGTGAGAAAATAAGTGCCAACAGAAATATCCCTTTCATGAGTGAGAATGTTTGTTTCAACCCTATGAAGATAGTATTTTCTTTTAGCAGATGGTGAGCCGAAGAATTCAGTCTGTAATTTCTTTTTGCTGAACTCGATCATTCCCCTTCGTGAAATTCCAAAAACTAATTTTCCGTCTTGTACTGAATCCCAACTTCTCATAAAGCCTTACAGCAGGGTTTGTTTCCACTACGTGCAAATACGGTGTTTTGTTTTTATGGAAGATGGTATTCACTACATGAGCAATCAATTGCGAGGCATAACCTTTTCCGGTATGGTTGGGATGTGTAACGATGGCACTCACTTCTACAAAATCATTCATTTGCATTCGTTCACCACCCACAGCAATCAGTTCGTCATTTTTAAATATTCCAAAATAGCCACCCATTGACGAAGTCTTCTTTTTGAAATAGCCGGGCTGCACTAAATTAACCAATTGAAATAAAGCATCGGTGTGTTCGATATTAAGTTTTATGATTCGCTCATTGATTTTAGCGTCAATCGGATTATCAATTATCATTTGAAGGCACATCAATTCTTTTTTCAGTATCAGTTGATTAGAATACTCTGGTTTTTCGCCTACTACAAAGAAATTATCAATTAGTGTTGAGTATTCATCCAGATGCTTTGTGGTATCAATCCCTTTTTCAAAACCACCAAACGGACAATAATCAGGATGATAGAATTTTGTACCACCATAATCGATTGCAAAATTTTGATGATGCTGCGACAAGGAATACCAAACCGGATTATCTAGGAAGTTGTCGTTCTTGGATTTCATCGAAAATTATTTTTTCTGGTTCTTGTCACTTTCATGTTTCCACAAACCGTAGCTTTTTGTCCAGCCGTGGGTTTTATGCCTGAACCAAAAATGCAGTGAGGTACCAACAACGAATAGAACGAGTAAGATGATCCAAAGCAACTCCGTTCCCCACAAAAAATAAAACAAAGCTTCCCAACAAAATATATTTCACAATCCTGAACCAGACAGGTTGTGCATCTTTTGAAAAGGCAACTTCAAGTTCGCGTTTGATTGTTTTGGAGAGGGGCATTAAACACTCATATTATTTCAATGTCTCTAGGCAGACCGCCAATGTTTTGCTATAAGGCGTTTGCCTTACCGAAATAAAAATAAACAAAAGAAGGCAAATGACTTATAGCTCTTGTTGGCAGCTGTGCACGTCCCACTCTTTTAATTTTTCTCAGCTTCTAACTTCTCCAATAGATTTTCAGTGTCCTGAGAAATATAAAGTAAAGTTTTGCTTAGCTTGGTTGTTTCGATAATAATTGGGTCTGCCACTTTTAACAAGGCAGGCATCGCATCATACAAGTCTAACTTTAACTTGATGGGTGATTTTGTCACCAGGACAAATCCGTCCTTTGTTTTCTTTATTTCATAGTCCTTTGTCTGGAAGTTTAATTTCTTCCCCGTTTTCAAGTCGATAAATTTAATAATGTTCTTCCATGATATTGCTATCATCGGTAATGATAGCCCTCCCATGATAATCAAGCTTCGCTTAGCAAATCCGTCAGCGGGTTTGTTAAAAATGTAGAGTATCAATGGAACTATGAAAACTAGAGTAATTAATGCAACTGTAAAAATCAGACCAATTATTGATGTCAACTTGATGTCATCCTTAATTCTCTTTTTGTCTCCTTCTGTTAATTCTGTTTCGTTCATTTGTCCGCTTTGAAAAATTTGTCCCAGAATGCGTATACTCGCTCTGCTACATCCTCAAAATACATTTCTTTTCCGCTCTCCAGTTCAATCAACAATACAGTTGTGTCAAACCCGCGACTAAATGCACTGCTAAAACCACCATTGTGCTTTTTAGCAGTTTTTAGTTTTGGGACATAATTTTTGATGTCCTTGTGTTTTGAGCCATTTGTAATGTCCCTTATTATTTGGAAGTCTTCCTGTATTTCTTTTCGTTTTTCTTTCAATTTTTCCTTTTCATCCTCGTTTAATTCGGAATCAGTCCACTCGTATAGATGATATGCAGTAATTGAAAAATTGATAGCGTTGTCAGAAGAAGTGTTGTCGGCTAAGAAACTTTGATAGTCCCTCGTTAATTTGTCAAAGAGTCCTTTACTGTCTTGTATGTCAAACGAAAATTGTCCCATGAGTGCCATTGCTGCCAACATTCAGATATAGGCAATATTGCTTATATCCCTTTATTATCCAATTGCCTTCACCACCTCCTCCGTATGCTCACCCAAGTGCGGCGGTGGAAGCAATCCAGTATCCAGCTTCAAGAATCCAGCATCCCTTCCCACATAATTTCTCACACCCTGCACACCTGCACCACGGAGCAGTGTCTCCTTCGCTTGAGGCAGCTCAAACACTTCTTTTAAATTTTGAATAAAGCCGGCCGGAATTTTTTTGTTGCGGAGTTTTTCGATGAGCACTTTCGAATTGATCAGCATGATTTTTTCTGAAAGGATTTTATTCAACTCTTTGCGGTGTGTCACACGCTCCTGATTTTTCACAAATCGATCTCCTAAGTCCTCAGTCCCAAGTCCAAGTATCTTGACAAGTTCATCAAATTGTTTATCGCTGCCCACCGCTAACAAAATTCGTTTACTGTCTTGCGTTACAAACGAGTCGCCATACGGCGCAATGTTCGGGTGCGCAGAACCTTGCCGCTGCGGTAATTTTTTTCCGACGAGCCAGTTGGTCGCCTGGTTGGCGAGTGAGGCCACAGCCGTTTGCACTAAACTCACTTCTATAAAACTTCCTTCTTTTATTTTCTCTCTTTTTAATAAGGCAAGCAACAATCCTTCTTTCAACTGATGAGCAGCCAACACATCAATCAATGCAACAGGCATCTTTGTTGGTGGACCATCATGCTCGCCGTTCAATGCCATAAAGCCAGCTTCAGCTTGAATGACTGCATCGTATCCTACACGATCATCATCCGAACCGTAGCCGGTGATTTGTCCATAAATAAGTTGTGGGTTGAGAGCTTTAAGTTGTAAGTAAGAGACGCCTAATTTTTCTGCGTCTCCGGGTTTGTAGCTCGCAATGACGATGTCACTCTTCGCTGCCAGTTTTTTTACAATCTCTAAATCTTTTTTGATCGTCAAGTCTAGCGCTACGGATTTTTTTCCCCAGTTGCACGAACAGAAATACGCAGAGCGGTCATCAGTGGGTTCGTCCGGAGTTTTCCATCCGCGCGTAACATCACCACCGATTTTGGGATTCTCTATTTTAATTACCTCCGCACCCAACTCGGCAAAAAACTGTCCCACACTTGGGCCGGCCAGCACCGAAGCGAGTTCAAGGACTTTTAGATCATTCAACATTGTGATAAGTTAATAGTTATTCGCTAATAGTGAATCTCGTTCTTTTAACAAATCGCTAACAACCATTCACAAAAAACGAGCAACGAAAATAGAATCATTTGTTGCATTTTTGCGTTCCATACGAAAATTGATTTTATGTACCGATTGATTGTTCTGTTTTTGTTGTCCAGCATAGTACTGTCTTGCAAAGAAAAACCTGCTGAACTGAAAACTGGCATTTGGCGTGGCGTGATTGATTGTCAGGGCCACGACCTTCCGTTCACATTTGATGTGACCAAAAGAAACGACAGCCTGCTCGTTACTATTCATAATGGCGAGGAAAAGATTTTACTGGATGAAGTTTCCCTCTTCGGCGATTCAGTGAAAATGGTCATGCATATTTTTGATGCGGAGCTTCGCGCGAAAATTGATGGCGATCAGCTTTCAGGAACGTTTGTAAAAAATTACGCACGTCAGGCCAACCAACCTTTCAAGGCAACGTTCGGTGATGATTATCGCTTCGCAAAAAATTCATCAGAAAAAACGACCGACTTCTCTGGGAAGTATCAAATCGAATTTAAAACTCCAAAAGGAAAAATTATTCCTTCAGTGGGAATATTCGAACAAAATGGCAATCATCTTTCCGGAAGCTTCCTCACCCCAACTGGCGACTACCGTTACCTTGAAGGAAATGTGGTGGATGGCAAACTCATGCTCAGCACCTTCGATGGCAACCATGCGTATGTTTTCATCGCATCGAAATCGGGTGACTCACTGAAAGGAGATTATTATGCTGGTAAACTTTCCTACGAATCCTTCAAGGGCATTAAAAATGAAAATGCAAAAATGCCGGATGCCGAATCGCTCACCTATTTAAAAGAAGGCTACGACAAAATCGATTTTAAATTTCCGGATCTCAACCATAACCTCGTAAGCCCGTCGGATGCAAAATTCAAAGGCAAAGTATTGATCCTACAGATTTTCGGAACTTGGTGCCCCAACTGCATGGATGAAACGAAATTTCTCGTGCCCTGGTACAGAGACAATCACCAGCGAGGAGTTGAAATTCTTGGGCTCGCCTACGAACGCAAAGATGATTTCAACTATGCAAGTGAACGTGTAAAGAAGACGGTTCATAAAATGAAAATTCCGTATGAGTTTGTGATTGCTGGGGTAAACGATAACGAGAAAGCATCGAAGACATTGCCGATGTTAAATAAAGTGGTGGGCTTCCCTACTACAATCATCATCGGTAAAGACGGAAAAGTAAAATATATACACACGGGTTTTGAAGGACCAGGGACCGGAATTTATTACGAACAATTCAAAGAGCGATTTAATCAGATTGTCAACGAGCTTTTAGCTGCTAAAAGTTAATCGACTCCTTTTGAACTTTTAGCCGTAAATTTGCCTTTGAAAAAATAAGCAAGCCTTAACCTTGCCATTTGAATATGAAAAGAGTAGTTGTCGGCCTATCCGGAGGCGTTGATTCCAGCGTAACCGCCTATTTATTAAAAGAACAAGGCTATGAAGTGATCGGCATGTTCATGAAAAACTGGCATGACGACTCCGTCACCATCAGCAACGAGTGCCCCTGGCTTGACGACAGTAATGATGCGATGATCGTGGCCCAACATCTTGGCATTCCCTTTCAAGCAATTGACCTTAGCAACGAATACAAAGAGCGCATTGTTGATTACATGTTTGCTGAATACAAAGCAGGCCGTACGCCGAATCCTGATATTCTTTGTAATCGCGAAATCAAGTTTGATATCTTTTTGAATGCCGCAGTGAAACTTGGTGCAGACTACGTTGCTACGGGTCATTATGCGCGAAGAGAAGAAATAGAGATCAATGGTAAAAAAATTTATCGCTTGCTTGCCGGAAAAGATCCCAATAAAGATCAAAGTTATTTCTTGTGTCAACTCACGCAGGCTCAGCTTTCGAAAGCCTTGTTTCCTGTCGGGGAATTGTTAAAACCCGAAGTACGAGAAATCGCAAAGAAAGCAGGACTTGCCACAGCCGAGAAAAAAGATTCACAAGGATTGTGTTTCATCGGCAAAGTACATCTGCCTGATTTCTTGCAACAACGCCTTGAAACAAAAAAAGGAAAAGTGATTGAAGTTCCAGCAACATCATCTGCATTTCAAAATGGTTGGACACAAGATGATTTGGCGCATCTTACACAGCCGTATTCACTCTCTCCGGAAATCGGAGAAGTAGTGGGCGAGCACAATGGTGCTCATTATTATACCATCGGCCAACGCAGAGGCTTGAACATTGGTGGGTTTGAAAAACCCTTATTCGTGATCGGTACAGACACAGATAAAAACATTATTTACACTGGCATGGGCGAAGATCACCCCGGGTTGTACCGGCAAGGTCTATTTATTCCTCAGACTGATGAACATTGGGTTCGGGAAGATTTGAAATTGAAGTCAGGTGAATCAAAGAAATTCATGGCTCGCATTCGTTATCGCCAAACGCTGGAAGTCTGTACACTCCATCAAAAGGAAAATGGTTTGTACATCATCTTTGACAGGCCCCAACGAGGGGTAACTCCGGGGCAATTTGCAGCCTGGTATGAAGAAGATGAGTTGATGGGTTCAGGAGTGATCCAATAACGCATTTTAAATAAGATAATACGCAATATCAATTTGGCTGTACCTATCCTGAAGGTTATCTTTGAGGTTGAATCAATATGAAAATGGCGCAGTCTACTGTCTGGCCTTCTTCAAACATTACTAGATCAAGGCTATAATAATGAAGGCTGGTCATCAATTATTACTCAAACTCAAAAACTGCGTTTCTGCGGTGCTTTTTTTTACTTCCGGCTTGGCAGCCCAGGAGATTGTCGGGCAGGGAAAGGTTACCGATGCAGGATCGGGAGATCCCATTCCTTTTGCCACTGTTCTGTTTAAAAGAACAACCATAGGCGTCACTACCGACTTCGATGGCAATTTCACTTTGCGAACCACCACAAAAGTCGATTCGATAGTGGTCACTGCGGTTGGGTACAAACCAAAAACAAAAGCGGTAAAGCCAGGCAAACAAGTGATCAATTTCCAAATGGAAGAGGAAATAAAAAGCCTGAAGGAAGTAGTCATCGCTGCCGGTGAAAATCCCGCTTTTGAAATCCTTCGACACGTTGTTAAAAATAAATCCCACAACGATAAACGGAACTTATCCGCTTACGAATATGACGTCTACACTAAAACGGAGATAGATGCCAATCAAATCTCAGATAAGCTTCGTAAAAGAAAGGCAATGCGAAAAATTTCGCAGGTCCTTGACAGTATAGACCGCGTTGTTGGTGAAGATGGCAAACCCATTCTTCCCCTTTCAATCACTGAAAGCACTTCCAAATTTTACTACCGCACCTCGCCTACTTTGAAAACCGAACAAATTCTTAACTCAAGAATTAATGGCGTAGGTTTTAGGGATGGCTCTGCAATAACCCAGTTGGTTGGTTCATCTTTTCAAGAGTATAACTTTTATCAAAACTGGCTTAAAATATTGAGTAAAAATTTTGTTTCACCCATCGCAGATGGCTGGCGCATCTATTATGATTATGATTTGACTGACAGTGTCTATGTTGGAAATGATTTTTGTTATCGTCTGGATTTTTTTCCGAGGAGCCCGGCCGAGTTGGCTTTCTCCGGAACAATGTGGATCCGTAAAGAAGATTTTGCACTCAAACAAATTGACGCTTCGGTGGGTAAACGAGCCAATATCAATTTCATCGACAAGATTCAAATTCAACAAGAGCTAGCACCAACTCCGGAGGGGCCATGGATACCTAAAAAAAATCGTGTGTTGATTAATGTGAGCGAGCTCACCAAAAACTCTGCAGGCCTATTGGCTAAATTCTATTCGAGCAACAGAAATGTGATTGTCAACCAACCTCATGAGCCGGCATTTTATAGTAAGCTCATTCAAGTGAATGAAGATGCGCAAGTTCCTCAGAGTGATAAATATTGGGATTCACTTCGACATGAGCCACTTAATCCCACTGAAAAAAATGTTTATAAAATGATCGACACCCTTAAAAATATTCCTGTTGTAAGAACCTACACGGATATTTTTAGAGTAGTGGTTGAAGGGTATTACAATTTTGGAAAAATTGAAGTGGGTCCCTATCTCAGAAGCATTGCTTCGAACACAGTCGAGGGATTGCGATTACAAGCAGGATTTAGAACCAATGCCAGCTTAAGTAAAAAAACAGTTTACAGCGGCATGATCGCTTATGGTTTTAAAGATGAAAATATAAAGTTCTCTTTCTCCACAAAAAAAATACTATCAAGGAACCATTGGACAACCTTAACTTTTCGGATTCGAAAAGATGTTGTCCGGCTAGGTGTTGACGAAGAAGCGGTAAAGACAAGTCCACTGTTTCTCGGTGCCGCTCAATGGGGTCGATTCCATCGAGCGTACTACTATAATGAGGGGTTTGCATCGTTGAGTCGGGAGTTCACAAGAAGTTTCTCAGGTCGAGTAGCTTTTCGCTATTGGACGTTCGACCCAACTTACGCATTCGGATATCAGCAGAACCCCTCCGATCTAAGCTCACCGGT
>Ga0307509_10005183_pt1 | contig 18288 bp, 21 predicted proteins | sample 10_EM_MG_FD_202245 | JGI IMG/M metagenome (GOLD analysis project Ga0307509, IMG submission 202245) | Populus trichocarpa ectomycorrhiza microbial communities from riparian zone in the Pacific Northwest, United States - 10_EM | ecosystem: Host-associated > Plants > Roots > Unclassified | place...
CCACCTCAATTCTGCCGCTTCAAGGACAAACCGATGAGCACCGCTCGCTGCTTCGCCGTCACGGCATTTGCGAGTCTGGCCGCAGCCATGCCGCTCGTGTTCGATCCCACCCCCGGCCACGCCGCCGAGATCAAGGAGTTCGCCGCGCACGATCGATCGCTGCTCGCGCCGGCCGCTTCCCGAGCCGTCTCGGAGGTCGAAGCTCTGATCGCGCAGGGACGCGAAGCGCTCAAACGCGGCGATCTCGACGCGGCAATGTCCGCGCTCGACGCCGCCATCACGCTCGATTCAGCCAACGCCCGGGCGTTGCATAGCCGCGGCGTCGTGCGCATGCTGAAGCGCGACTATGACGGCGCCATCGTCGATCTGGACAAGGCACTCTCGATCGATGCGAACGATTTCGAGGCCTATCGCGTCCGCGGCAACATCTGGTTTCTGAAGCGGGACCGGGATCGCGCGATCAGCGACTATAACCGGGCGATCGACATCAATCCGCACGATTCGGTCGCCTATCTCCTGCGCGGCATCTACTGGATCGCGCAGAACAACCGCGTCAAAGCCATTTGGGACCTCGATCGCGCCATCGCGGAGGACCCTCGCTCCGTCGAAGCCTATCTGCAGCGCGGCCTGCTCTACGAATACGAGAAGAAATTCGACCTCGCATTCGCCGATTACGACGCCGCGATCGGCGTCAGCCCGTACAATGTGCGCGCCTATACAAGACGTGCCGGCATCTGGCTGCAGCGCGGGCCGAGCGAGGAGAATCTGAATCGCGCGATTGCCGATCTGCAGCAGGCGGTCAGGGTCAATTCAAGCGACCAGCAGGCCAAGGGCCAGCTGCAGCAGATGATCGCGATGAAGGAACTGCTGCAAAAAGCCAAATCCGAGAACAAGTCCGAGAACAGGTCCGAGACCAAGGTTGGAACCAAGGCCGAAGCCGAGTGAGTCCGCGTCGGCCCGATCCGTGCATCTTCATGGCGCGTGTCCCATCCGGCCGTGCGCGCGCAACAGCCTTTCGCCGTCTTCGGTGACCGTCACGAGCGGTCCCGCTCCCGCACGATTCTGTCGCGCGACATAACCGGCCTCCACCGCATCCTCCCAGATCGTCAATCGCGGACATGAGGTCCGCCAGGTCTCGATCACCTCGGAATAAGGCCGCGGCGCGCGCGCGATCCATTCAACGAGATCGAGCACCAGCGCATTGATCGTCTCGGCCATCGGGGCCTCCTCATCAGCTTCGCGCATACAGCAGCCATCCGCCATAGACGATATAGTAGCTCGCGACCGTCGTGATCAGCCGGTTCGCCCAGGTGCGGAATTGCTGTTCGCTCATGGCCTCCAGGATGCGCCGCGCCAGCGTGGTGCCGAGCATCGACGCCGCGATCGCGACGCCGGCGAGTACCGGATCGAGGCTGGCGGCAGAATCGATGATGCCGCCGAAATAGATCAGCTTGGTGAAGTGGCTCGCAATCTGGCAGGTGGCCTTGGTCGCGACGATGGAGCGGCGGTCGAACCTGGCGCCGAGGAAGAACGTGTCCATCAGCGGCCCGGAGACGCCGGTCATCAGCATCAGGCCCATGCAGATCATGCCATATATGGCGCCCTGAACGACACTGTCGGGATCGGGCGTGAGGCCGCGCGGCGTCATCCGCGCCATGAAGGGCGTCACGCCCAGCAGCAACAGCGCGACCGGCTTGTCCGGCACGTAGCGGGTGAGCGACCACACGCCGAGCGCCAGCGCGCAGCCGATCAGATAGACCGCGACCGGCCGCCAGCGAATATGCGCGCGCCACAAGAAGGCGCGCCAGCCGTTCGAGGCCATCTGCGTGATCGCGTGGAGCACCATCGCGGTCGGCAGCGGCATCAGCGCCAGCAGCACGCCGATCAGGATCAATCCGCCGGCCATGCCGAACAGGCCCGACAGGAACGCGGTCGCCACCATCAGCAGTCCGAGCGCGGCGATCAGAAGCGGTGTCATGCGAATCTCCCGCCCGCGAGCGGGCATGCCCAAATCTTGCCAAGCCTGTACGGGCCGCGCAAACCGAGTTATCTTGCCCTTGCCTCAGTTTTCCTGAGGGTCGGCCGGAAAGGCCGTGGAGGTAACGTGCGGCGACTCCTGTTTCTCAACGGCATCAAGGCATTCGAGGCCGCGGCGCGCGGCGGCAGCTTCGCCGCGGCCGGCAGCGAGCTCAACGTTTCCGCGGCGGCCGTCAGCCGGATGGTGCATCTGCTCGAAGAGCGGCTTGGCGTGGCACTGTTCGAGCGCAAGGCCAACCGCCTGGCGCTGACGCCTGCGGGGCGCGCCTATCAGAGCGGACTGACGCCGATCTTCGATGCCTTGGCGAGCCTCACCGCGCAAGTGACCGCGCCGTCCAATGTCCGCGTGCTGACCATCGGCTGCGGCCAGACCTTTGCGATGCGCTGGCTGATTCCGCGGCTTGCGGATTTCCGCAAGGCCGAGCCCGATATCGATGTGCGCATCACCACCGGCGGCGCCGCGGTCCCGTTCGGCGACGACTGGAGCTGCGGCATCCGGCTCGGCCATGGCGACTGGCCGGAGCTCGTGGCCGAGCCGCTGTTCGCCGGCGACCTCGTCCCGGTCTGCACGCCGCGGCTGGCCGCGTCGCTGAAACGCCCGGCCGATCTCAAGGGGCTGGCGCTGCTGCGTGTCGCGCATGCCGCGGAGGATTGGCCGCTCTGGCTCAAGGCCGCCGGCATCACCCGCATCACCGCGCGCGGGCTGGAGTTCGGCTATTACGGCCAGGCGCTGCAGGCTGCTCTCGACGGACTCGGTATCGCCATGGGCATCCGGCCCTATATCGATGATGACCTCGCCGCCGGACGGCTGGTCACGCCGTTCGCACTGACCGTGCCGAAGGGCATGCGCTGGTATCTGATCTATCGCGGCTTCCAGCGCGAGCAGCGCGATTTTGTCGCATTCCGACGCTGGATCGTTCGCGCCGCGACGGAGCCGGCCGGACGGCATCCGCGTGGCGCCGCACGCATCGGTGCGTCGGCACAGCACCATTAGGTCAAAACATAGTGAGAAAGTAATAGTTTACGAGCGCCTTGGCTTGTTGACCGGAGCGCGAAACCAGGACATTAACAAAATATCCTAAAAAAGTGCATTAATTTATAAATGCACCTATTGCGGGCCTGCCATCGACTATCGTCTATGCGTGTATGAGCGCCGCGAATCTATGAAAGGTTGCAGTACCGAATGAGCTCGTGCATGCTTCATCCTGGATCGGCGCGTACTCGTTACTCATTGTCAGGACTTCGGTCACAACGCAGCTTTCGCGAGCCTACAGAGCTCGGAATGGTCGTGTTCGGCTCTGCCTGTCGTGTCATGACCTGCGCGACTGGCGGGGATCTATCCATTCGGGGGCCAGATGCAGCATCTTGGTCGGGACGGGTTTTCACAAGTCCGAACGGGCAGCATCGAGGTGCGGCCGCCCGGGCTGGATCTGTGCGCGTGGTCCGAGGCTCTCTACGAACTTCCGAGCGGTGCCGTCACCGAGGCCGATTTTCGCGCCTGGCTCGAAGGCCCGCTGCGACGGTTCTTCCCCTTTCAACGATTCTTTGGTGCCTACGGAAGTCTATCCGGCAGTCGCGTGCAGATGCATGCGCTGATGACGAGCGGGCACGGCCCGGAGTTCGTGGCCAGCCGTCTATGCACGTTCGATCTGAAACTGCGCGGCTGCTTTGCCTGGTTGGTCGCCACCAGACGGGCGATCTTTCTGGACCGGAACGGGGCGGTCGACGCCGCGGGAATGCGGGTCTCCCCGACCCAACGCGAGCTTGACGATCTCGAGCGGTTCGCGGCCGGTGCGCTCGCCTCGCATGGCGTCATCGATCCTTTCACCAGGACCGGCACCTATGTGGGCTTTTCAGGCGTTCCGAGAGCGCAGCCGGAGCTGGTGCTGGCGTCGCTCGAACTGATCTCGCCCGTCCTGCATGCGCTGTACCTGCGGACCAGGCCGTTCTCGATCCCGGTGGTGGACGTGACGTCGCTGACGGACCGGCAACGCGACCTGGCCGACCTCGCCGCCCTCGGCCTGTCCGACAAGGAGATCGGCTCGCGCCTGGGTATCTCCGATCACACCGTCGGCAATCATTTCCGCGCCATCTATGCGAGGCTCGGCATCAGCAAGCGCAGCCAGCTCATCGCTTTCGTGAAGTCACGCGACGTCGGCTAACGACATACCCTTGCTCGCTCATGGCTTTTCGACGCCCGTGCAAGATCGGCGTGGCGACGGATCACCAACTCCAGAAAGTACTAGCACGAACGTGCTATCGATTTGATGCGAGAGTTCTGCTTTAACGTGATCGTTCGCAAGTGCTCTTCAGTGTCCGCGCAAGTTCATGGAGGAGAGCTTCTGAACCAATGTACCAAGTGCCATCGGTTTGAAATTGCAATGCCGCAAGCAATCAGAACCTCAAGGAAGGCACTGGTCTTGCGTGTCTCGCAATTTCCGGATTTGCCAGAAGCGCCGCACCCCCGACGCGAAGTTCGGATGCGGGACAATAGCAAGATGACTCGCACGATGTGCGGCAACTCTGTTGCCGCACATTATCTTGGTTCGAATGATCCTGATTTGAATGCCCCCTTTTGAGTGGGCGCGTGCGCAGGCAAGATTTTCCAGGCGAAATTTTCATTCAGTGACGACAGTCTTCTTGGTTCGACGCATTCGAGCAGATCATGTTGAAGGACGACATCGCCGGATCGGCGCAAACGCAGGACCTTGTTCCGGTCTGCTGCGGACGATTCTGCGTGTTGCGTGGACCACGAGCGATGGCAAGGGCGCTCGGCGTCTCTCGCGCATGGACATGGGTCCCGCGATCCCGCGCCGCCAACGACAACGGGTTGGCCTGGCCATATCTGGCATTTGCCGAAGACTGGTACGCCTCTTGTTGAGTCCGCTGACGGTGAACGTATTGACCGGTGCTCGGCCGCGCGCGGCGCGGCACATCGGGTGATGTCGCCATCGTGCCCGGACCCGAATTGACATGCGAGGCAGCTGTCGTGTGCTGCTTGCCGTCCAGCAAAAACAACGGAACTTGTGAACGGCTTCACATTCTTTTCGCCCCGTCCGTGCTTGCTTACCGCGACGAGAGTTGGGGCCACCGAAATGACCAGTTTCCGTGAAGACTTCGGCATCGAGAGCTTCGAAGCTGGGCGCGGTCGGTGGCATGCCAGAATCAGGCGTGCCAGCCAGAAGCCGCTCATCATCAATGGCGTCGCATTTCCGCACCTGGCGGTCGGCTTTGTCTGGCCCGACGGGACGGCCGCGATCGGGGACGCACAGACCCACATTGATTGTTTCGGACCACGGGCATCGCACAGCGACACGTCCGGAATTCAACTCGCCACCAACGCTTAACGGCGCAAAGGGAACCGCGTAGCATGCCTCAGATCGAACCTTTGGTTCCCACCGAGCCCACCACGACGATCCGCTCGGAATGTCCTGAATGCAAAGGTCGCCTCGCGGTGCTGCGCGTCATCGGCGGCCGCAAAGCTTCCGAATACTGGGCGCTGCGCTGCACAGGCTGCGGCGCCATTCATCTGGATGTCGTCAAGTCCGCCTCGGCCATGACGCACTGAGATCGGCCACGGGCCGTTCATTGCACCGCACGGCAAACGCGTGGCGGCCATCATTCGGCGTCCCAAATCCGGTTGACGCACCAGAAAGTAGCACCAGGCGGTCGGTGCCAAACGGCGGATTTGCACCTATATTCGTCGCATGGCGAAGAATCCTGATGCTCCCAAGAAACTCGGAAAAGCTCCGAAATCCAAGGCACACCGGCCCGAGATGCAACCAATCGGGCCGGCGCTCGCGGAACTGTTGAATCCCGCGATCAACCGGGGCGAAAGCGGCCTCGGCTCCGGTACCGGCCTGCAACCGCCGCCGGATAATTCCTGGGACCGCCGCGCGGGCGGCGAGGCCGCCGCGCATCGCGCGCGGAAATCGACGCAGGCATCTGGCGAGGATGTGGCGAGGCGCGATGCTGATGCGCCCCCCGCCCCGTCCCCGCAAAGCGGAGGGGAGAAGACGCCCGGCTTCGACGAAGCCCCGCAAGCCAATTACGGCACATCAGCCACCATTCCAACGCTCGATCCCGAGCTGGCGCGGCAGCTCGGGATGCCGACCGAGGAGGATGACGACGCCGCGCTGGCGCGCCCGCCGCGCAACAAGATGGAGGCGCTCGGCGTCGCCGCCACGGCGGAAGCGCTGGAAGCCTTGATCCGCGAGGGTCGCCCCGAGTTTCGCAAGGACGACGGCTCGCTCCAGGTGTGGACCCCGCACCGCCCGCCGCGCCCGGAAAAATCCGAAGGCGGCGTGCCCTTCGTCATCAAGTCGGCCTACGAGCCGAAGGGCGACCAGCCCACCGCGATCGCCGAACTGGTCGAGGGCATCCAGCGCAACGACCGCACCCAGGTGCTGCTCGGCGTCACCGGAAGCGGCAAGACCTACACCATGGCCAAGGTGATCGAGGCGACGCAGCGCCCGGCCATCATCCTGGCGCCGAACAAGACGCTGGCCGCCCAGCTCTATGGCGAGTTCAAGAGCTTCTTTCCCGACAACGCGGTCGAATATTTCGTCAGCTATTACGACTACTACCAGCCCGAAGCCTATGTGCCGCGCACCGACACCTATATCGAGAAGGATTCCTCGATCAACGAGCAGATCGACCGCATGCGCCACTCGGCGACGCGCGCGCTGCTGGAACGCGACGACGTCATTATCGTCGCCTCGGTGTCCTGCATCTACGGTATCGGCTCGGTCGAAACCTACACCGCGATGACCTTCGCCCTGAAGAAGGGCGAGCGCATCGACCAGCGGCAGCTGATCGCCGATCTCGTGGCGCTGCAGTACAAGCGCACGCAGGCGGACTTCACCCGCGGCACCTTCCGCGTCCGCGGCGATGTCATCGACATCTTCCCGGCGCACTACGAGGACCGCGCCTGGCGCGTCAATCTGTTCGGCGACACCGTTGAAAACATCGAGGAATTCGATCCGCTCACCGGGCACAAGCAGGATGAGCTCGAGTTCATCAAGATCTACGCCAACTCGCACTACGTCACGCCGCGCCCGACGCTGGTGCAGGCCATCAAGTCGATCAAGTCCGAATTGAAGATGCGGCTCGACCAGCTCCATAACCAGGGCCGCCTGCTGGAGGCGCAGCGGCTGGAGCAGCGCACCACCTTCGATCTGGAAATGATGGAAGCGACCGGCAGCTGCGCCGGCATCGAGAACTATTCGCGCTATCTCACCGGGCGCCGCCCCGGCGAGCCGCCGCCGACCTTGTTCGAATATGTCCCCGACAACGCGCTGGTGTTCGCCGACGAAAGCCACGTCACCGTGCCGCAGATCGGCGGCATGTTCCGCGGCGACTTCCGGCGCAAAGCGACCTTGGCCGAATACGGCTTCCGCCTGCCCTCCTGCATGGACAACCGCCCGCTGCGCTTCGAGGAATGGGACATGATGCGGCCGCAGTCGGTTGCGGTTTCCGCCACGCCGAGCGCCTGGGAGCTGAACGAATCTGGCGGCGTGTTCGTCGAGCAGGTGATCCGCCCGACCGGACTGATTGATCCGCCTGTCAATATCCGCCCGGCGCGCACGCAAGTGGACGATCTCGTCGGCGAGGTCCGCGCTACTGCCCAGGCCGGCTACCGCAGCCTGGTGACCGTGCTGACCAAGCGCATGGCCGAAGACCTCACCGAATATCTGCACGAGCAGGGTATTCGGGTGCGCTACATGCACAGCGACATCGACACCATCGAGCGCATCGAGATCATCCGCGATCTTCGCCTCGGCGCGTTCGACGCGCTGGTCGGCATCAACCTGCTGCGCGAGGGCCTCGACATTCCCGAATGCGCGCTGGTCGCTATTCTCGATGCCGACAAGGAAGGTTTTCTGCGCAGTGAAACGTCCCTGATTCAGACCATCGGCCGCGCCGCGCGCAACGTCGACGGCAAGGTGATCCTCTATGCCGACCAGATGACCGGCTCGATGGAGCGCGCCATCGCCGAGACCAACCGCCGCCGCGAGAAGCAGGTCGAGTACAACACCGCCAACAACATCACGCCGGAGAGCGTGAAGAAATCGATCGGCGACATCCTCAACTCGGTCTATGAGCGCGACCACGTGCTGGTCGAGGTCGGCGACGGCGGGATGGCCGACGACGTCATTGCGATCGGGCACAATTTCGAGACGGTGCTGGCCGATCTCGAAACCCGCATGCGCGAGGCCGCGGCCGACCTGAACTTCGAGGAGGCCGCGCGCCTGCGCGACGAGGTCAAGCGCCTCCGCGCCACCGAACTCGCGGTGGTCGACGACCCCACCGCCAAGCAGCGCACGGTGCAGGGCAAGGCCGGCTCGTACGCCGGCACCAAGAAATACGGCGAAGCCGCCAACCTGCCAGCAGCAGCGATGAAGAAAGGCGGCGCCTCTTCACCCTCCCCTGGAGGGGGAGGGTCGCGTGCCGCAGGCACGCGGGGTGGGGTGAACCCCAGCGGCGGTCCCTCTTTTGAGCAGGGCCGGGTTGGTCGGTCCACGGCTCGCGCCGCCTCCCGCGTCCACAAGCCCCATCTCGACGAAATGCACGGGCCCGAGTCGCTGCCCTATCGCCCGACCCGCGCGCTGCCGAAGAAGCCCGCACTCGACGACATCAAGCCGGGCGGCAGCAAGATCTTCCAGCCCACTGACTCGCGGCAGTCCGGCCCCGAATTCGGTCCCGCCCCGCGCTCGACCGGCGGCGCACCGGGCCATCGCGGCGGGTGGAAGAAGAGGTAGGACGCCTCTCACGACGTTCGTTTCAGACTCAGATGGCAGCCCCGGCCGGCAAGAAAGCGGCGCCAAGCGCGACCATCGCAAGTCCCGGCCAGTTCGATTTGAGTGCGAAGCCGCTAGCCGGGCTTTCGGGTTCCAGCGTATCAGGCCCGGAGCGAAGCCGCCTGCGACCACTGAGTCGGCTTCGCCAGATTGGCTGATACGCCATCTGGAGCACACCGCCGAAAACAAGGAGCACGCCAAGCCATATGAGTGTCATGCTCGCCTCCTGCGCTAGTGCGGCGAATTTGAAGTTCCTATCAGTTTTTTCGGCGAGTCGATCATGGGAACTCAAATTCAAAACCGCACTAGAATCTAGGGGTTGCTAGTGCTCCTTCGATTCCGAAGTTCGCATCCGAGGTCGCCTCACATACCGGCGAACTTCGGGAATCGGAGCACTAGCGAACGACGAGGGATTGGCTCCCGCCGAGGACCCCGGTTGCCTGTATTTCAACGCCCGGCCGTGCTCTCGGAGCAAATTATTTCGTGTAATCCGGTCGAGTTCCACTTAGCCTAGGGGGGCAGACTTCACAGACGGTCCTTTTACGAAGGGAGTACTAGTGATGGTGCAGTCAACAATGGGACAAGTCTTGACTGATCTGGAGCGCGAAATCGAGGCAGAGGTTCGAAACAGGCCGCCGGTTCATGAGCCTGATCCTGTCGCGCCGCCGACTGTGCGTGCGCCGGCCATTGCGATGCCGGACTATGTCGAGCATCGCGAGGGGGCCACGGAGATCGGCAAGCTGTCGGCGGAAGCCGTCGTCCGCGAATACGAAGCTGCGGCGAAAGAGATCGAGACGATGGGCGCGGAGTTGATCGAGCGCGTCAGGCAATGCGAGGCGATGACCCGCGATGCGTTCGCCGTGACCGAGGAGTTGAAGGAAACCGCAAGGCGTTACCGCGAGGAGGCCAAGCGCGTGTTCCTGGAGATTGAGAACTGTTCGCGGGTGACGGCGGCGGTCCGCCAGACCTGCACCGAACTGAAGGAAAAAATTACCGCTAGACCCGACCCACCCTCAGATGGCGCGTCCTGATTGCCGATGACGGAGAGGTCGCCGACGGCGCCTGGCTCTCGGGCTCGGGCCCTTGACGCCGGTGGCGCGCGGGCGCGTCGTAGCGGTTACGGCAACCCTGGCCCCAGTGGCGGGTGAAAGAAGAGGTAAGGTCTGACAGAGATCGGAATCCTCAACAATCCGTCAGGCTGCTTGAAATCCCGCTCTTGCTCGGCGGCGCTGCCTTGTCGTCGGCACCTTGGCCGGTGCGCTGGCATGGCGGAAACGCCGATGGACCGGCGCGCTGCTTGGCGCGGTCATCGGCTTCGCCGCCTGGCTCGCGGGGGTGGATGTGGGTGAAGGACGTGATCTGAAATTCTTGGTGACGTCGACACCGGGCCAAACTTGCCGTGTGCTGAATCGCAGCGGCAGTCCCTCGTCCGAGGAGTGAAGGGGCGGGGCATCCACGAGCCGCGCCTCCTCCAAAGTCCACGAACCCACCTCGACGAAATGCACGGCCCGGAATCGCGGCCCTTTCGCCCCACCCGCGCGCTGCCGAAGAAGCCCGCGCTCGACGACATCAAGCCGGGCGGCAGCAAGATCTTCCAGCCCACCGACTCGCGGCAATCCGGCCCGGAGTTCGGCGCCGCCCCGCGCTCGACCGGCGGCGCGCCGGGACATAGGGGTGGATGGAAGAAGCGATAGCAAACCGCAGTCGCAACATCTGTCTACGTGAGCGAAGAGAGATTCTTTACCGACATCGCCGTCAGTTAGCGCATACTCTGAAAGTCCCGGTTTTCGGAAACTCGCTTTCCGCAGCAAATGCGCACGCCATATAGTCTAAAATTCGCGTAACTTTCGCCGACGGACGTACTCTCAATAGGGCTCGGCATTTCCCTTTGAGACCTTGTACTACCTAGCCACATAGTCAGATTGTATCATGGTCTAGCACGTCAGCTTTGGCAGCGGGGACATCATGATGATCCCATCTTCGTTCATGAACTTGGAGCCCATTACCTGGAGACAAACGCTGCATACGAAACGCGGAGCGGGCTTCAGCGTAAACGCCCGGATCGCAGAAAATTACGACTTCATTATTTCCGGAGTTGGCGATGCAGGAGGGATGCGAACCGACCTGATGTTCGTTCGCGGCGCGTATGACTGGCAGATACCGGAAGGTCCATCGGGCTCGTTGGGCTTCCTGGCGTATCATCCGGCTGACCAGCACAGCGACGTATCCTTCATAGGGGGCGGTTGTTCGATTAGGGAAGACATTTACGACGACGCTTGGCACCGGGTCAGAAGCTCCGCCTATGACGCCTGTGCCATATCGCTGGAGGTGGCTCCGATTGACTACGATGGCGAAGACCCGATGTGGGATAGACAGAAAAACGAATTCCTCTATATCCGCGAAGTGGAACTCGCGTTCATACGGAAGGAGAAGCCGAAGGAAGGACCATCGGCTAAACGGGGATTGTTTGGATAAGAAACACCCCGCGCCGGACGGGGTTAAGGGGTATTGATTGCTGAATGAAGCTCGGCTTCGATGAATCCCAGTCGCCCTATTCCAGCGGCTCCCAGAAGGCCCGCGCATGGACGGAAAGTTGGATCAGCGCCTGGGCCTATTGCCCGCACTGCGGCAATGCGAAGATGTCGTTTTTCCCTAACAACAATCCGCTAGCGGATTTTTTCTGCGCCTTCTGCAGCGAAGAGTTCGAACTCAAGAGCCAGAAAAGGAAGTTCGGCGCCAAGGTGTTGGACGGCGAGTTAAAGACCAAATGCGAACGTCTCGCCGCAAGCAACAACCCCAACCTCGACCGGCGGCGCGCCGGGACATCGCGGCGGGTGGAAGAAGAGGTAGCCGGCAGCGGTTGATCAGCAGGTGACGCGCCATCACCGGTCGATGCTGGTCCCATGATGTTGGCTACATCTCTTCGGCACGCCGCATGTTTCGCCGTCATTCCGCAAGCCACGTCCACAGCTGTCCGGAATCCATCCTCCCGATCGTGGTTTCTCAGAGGTGCGATCGCTCATCATGGCTCGCCACCTCGGCCCTGGAATGACGGTCGTGGATCCACCAAAACCTGAGCAGTTGTTCCGGTTGGCACTACCATACGCGCCAGACCTCATTCAGCAGGCCTTGAAACCCACAACCCGAACCGACAGGGGCAACGACCGTCGCGTCTGCAAGCATCGGCCCCACGTGGCAAGCGCACGACCCCGACCTCAACATTGAACTTTCCGGGCGGCTCACGCCACTACAAGTCATGGCCGCGGGAGCCGGCCCCCCTCTATGGCTCGCCTTTGGATATGCCACGCGAACAACGGGAGAAATTGCCATGGGACGGATGCCGCTGCCGCTGCCGCAATACACACCGCCCGGTCCTGTTGAACCGATGCCGAATACGGCGTCGCAGCAGTGCTCCGAACTGGCAAAAGTTCATAGCAATGCTGTCTTTCCGTACCAGCCAAACGAGGTCGCAACGTCCCGTGCCGAGGTCGGCCATCTGGCTGCGGACGTCGCCATGGTCCCGCCCGGTGCCGCGATCTGCCAGTACCTCATTATATGGGATTTCGGCGTCGATTGGAGGCATCTCAAAACCTCCACGAAACTGGATCCGCTTCTGGTGCTGCAGCTCAACCGATTCGAAACAGACGAGTCATTGCAGTTCCAGATCGTCGGATTCAGTGACTGTGTCGGCGCGGAACGGAATAACCTTTTCTTGCGCACGGGTAGAGCCAGAAACGTCTTTCACCTTCTGGGGCCAAGTGCCCGCTCGCGCGTCTTTGCGGTCAAGGCTGCCCCACCCCACGAGTATTTGTATGAGAACACGACCGCCGCAGACAGGGCAGCAAATCGAGCCGTGGTCATCGAAATCTACGCCGGTGCGACCGGGACAATCTAGAGATTTCCCCTGGGCAGCCGGCCGCGCCGCGAGGCGGTGCTGGCCGATCTCGAAACAAGGATGTGCGAAGCGGCGGCCGACCTGAACTTCGAGGAAGCCGCGCGCATGCGCGACGAGGAGGCAGCACCTGTCCGACATCGGCATCCTCGACAATCCCTCCGATCTCGTCATGATCGCGCTGGTGCTCGGCAGCCCCGGCCTGTTGCTGGGCGCCATCGCCGGCGCGCTGGCGTGGCGCACGCACCGGTGGGCCGGCGCGCTGCTCGGCGCCATCATCGGCTTTGCGGCCTGGCTCGTGGGATGGACGTTGGTGAAGGACGTGATCTGAAATGTCTGGCGAAGCCTGGCGTTTCGAAGGATGGTGGCTTGCGCGGCCGTCATTCGCGGCCATGCTTCGACTTGCGCGATGCTCCTCGGGGATGAGTTCGGGGAGTGGCATCGGTTCGGAGCGGCTTCGCTCATGCCGCGCTGGCGATAGACTGCGCAAGTCGCAAAACGCGCGGGGAAAACGTATGACCACTGAATCGCGTTCGCCCGCAAGTCGTGCCGCCACCTATCGTCCGGTGGTGGCGGGCGACCTCAAACTGATCTGTCGTCACCGTCACGAGATGTTCAAGGCATCCGGCCGGACCGATGCGATCGTGCAGCCATCGACGAACGCGTTCAGGGATTGGCTGAAGCCCCGCCTCGACGACGGATCGTATTTTGGCTGGATCGCGCGACTTGATGAGGTTGACATGGCTGGACTGGGGATGATGGTGATCGACTGGCCTCCCCATCCCGCTCACCCGCTCCAGGCCCGCCGCGGCTATATCCTCAATGTGTTCGTTGAACCGCCGTGCCGGGGGCAAGGCCTCGCGCGCGCGTTGATGGAGATTGCGATGAAGGAGGCCCGGCGGCGCGACCTTGAGTACCTGATCCTGCATGCGACTGCGATGGCCATGCCGATGTATGAGAAACTTGGCTGGCGCCGGACATCCGAGATGTCGATGACGTTGCCCGTTCGCCCCTGAACGGATGCCTCCGCGCGAGGCGAGGCCTCAAAGCATTGCGGGTGTCCGTCCGCCCATGCTCCCTGAGCGGACATCGCAAGAGGAAGCCGGCACCGCCGTGATGCCGGGCTCGGCTGCGCTCCGCGACAAGGGATGAGTAAGGGTGGGGCCTGACAAATGCCGTCATTCCGGAATGGTCCGAAGGACCATATCTCAGATGCGCAATTGCGCATCGGTGAATCTCGAGATTCCGGGTCCGATGCTGCGCATCGCCCCGGAATGACATCGAGTACGATAGAGAGTCTTCCTACTCCCTAAAAGTAGTCGTGGCGGTTCGATCCGTCATAGATCCCGCTCCTCATGCAGCAGGCCTTGAAACCTGCGGCCCGAGCCGCACGGGCAGAGATCGTTGCGACCGAGCTTCTCGCTCAGTTCGACGGCGCCGTGAACGAACCGCCGGCCGCGCTTGACGTGGGTTTCCGAAGGATAAGGCTTCCGCCGCTTACGCGAGACGCTGAAAGCAGGGGAGGTTTTCGATATCGCTGAGCTTGCGCATGGCACACCTCCATAGGCTGAAAAACGGCTCATTGCCGCGGCGCCTCACTATCACGCGCCGGCGACGTTGCAAACGCTATTCGGGAAAGCGTGACGGTCGCGGGTGGTCCGTCATTCCGGAAGCTGCGTCAGCGGCTGTCCGGAATCCATACAAAATCGTGGTTACGGATTCTCAGATGAGCAATTGCCCATCTGAATTTCGCGCTTTGCGCGCCCCGTCGCAAAGAGACACCCCTCACCTGTTTCGCTGCGCCTCAAATCCGACCTCGCCCCGCGAGCGGGGCGAGGTGACCTTGCGCTCAGGTGCCCTCGAACTTGAACGACACGTTGAGCTTGGCGCGGAAGGCTTCCACTTTTCCCTTGGCGTCGAGTTGCATGTCGAGTTTGACGACCTCGGCGACGCGCAGCTCTCGCAGAGATTTCGCGGCTTGCTCGACCGCGTTGGCGGCGGCCTTTTCCCAGGAGTCGCTGCTGGTGCCGATCAGTTCAATGACCTTGTAGACGCTCTCAGGCATCTCGTCCTCCCGTTCGGTATGAAGCAGGAAGCAGGTGCTCCCCGCCGCCGACGAACCTAGCATCACAATCTCGGCGTGTCGCGACCCGATATCGCCAGCTCGCGGCCTACGATCCGGCTCACATCAAGCTCGCTTCACGCCGCATCCGGTCGTGCGCCTCTGACCTCATCTGAGACGCATCGCTTGCGCGACGCTCCTCACGATGAGGTTCGAGGATGCCGATATGATTCGGACCAAGGAAACGCTGGACCTTCCGAAGTTCGCGCTCCATCTCCGTGGTGATGCGCGAGGGCCACAAGCACCATCGCGCATCCGATGCCAGGACAGCCGGATGACCGTTCGATCCCAAGGCCGTCTATTTCAGAAGGCGAGCCACGGACCGCAGCTCCTTGGCGTCGAGCGTGCCGTCCTTGTCGGGATCGGCGGCCTTGAAGCGTAGCTCCACCAGCGCAAGATATTCATCCTTGGTCAAGGTGCCGTCATGATCCGGATCGGCCGCAGCCAGCTCCTTCGCCGACAGGCGACCACGAAGCTCCTTGCGGTCGATCGTTCCGTCGTGGTCGCCGTCCAGACGGTCGAACAAGGCGGACGCCGCAGCCTTGGCTTCGTTGAGGTCGACCGTCCCGTCGTTGTCGGTGTCGACCGTCTTCAGAACACTTGCCGGCGCGGCAAACGCATGAGTGGGAAGTGAGCCGGATACGAACACTGCCGCAACGCCGAACGCAATTGCGGTGACGCCTGCTTTCAAATTCATCGTAATCTCCTTTTTGAGCGACCAGCCCTGCGGTCAGCGCCGATGGACGCGCGCAAGACCTTGACGCCTGCGTGGCGCTTCGTCCGACGGGATGATCGGCTAAATCACAGCCCCGACATGGTATGATGGAGTCTCGGCGACGTTCACCGCGACGGATTTACAGCTTGCCCTGCCCGCTGGTCTGCCCCTGCGTCCGCTGGTCCTGCGGCCTGTCCTGCTGATTGGCGTGATGGCGTCCATAAAGGCAACCGGCGGCGGCACCGAGCACGCCGTGATGGCCCGCATAGTGACCGGCAACGCCGCCGACCACGGCGCCCTTGAGGCAGCCCTTGGCTTCGGCGGACGACGCGCAGAGCAATGCGAAAGCGGCAACGGTCAAGGCGAAGATCAGGGCTTTCATGGCGAGGTCTCCGGAACAGAACGCGTGAATGTCGCATCCTTAACTGCGAGCACGCATCGTGGTTCCATGGACCGGAGACGCCAATGCATTACGTGGAACAGATCAGCAATCGCGGCTCCTCTTGTCCCTCCCCCGCGATCGCAGCGCGCTGGTGGTGGGCGAGAGGTCCGGTTAGCCGTGCGCGGGGATCGCCGGCGTCGGCACCGTTGGAGTACGGTAAATCAAGGAAAATCCGACATCCACGCCAAACAGAGGTTGCATTCGCCGCACGATCGCTTATTTAGCGAAACAGAAAAAAATGTCGGCAATCGAGCCGGACGCCATTGATGATGACGTCCATTTTTGTGCCATTGCCGTTTTTGCAAGCCAGTTCAGGACGCAGATTATCATGACAGAGCATAGTCTCTGGCGTTTCTCGCGTGCATTGCAACGCGCGATCAACGAGCGCCAGTTCGAGGATATTGAAGCCGTCCTCGATGAGGATGTCGATTGGGCGATCTATGGCCCGATCGACATGTTTCCGTTCTTCGGTGCGCGGCGCGGCAGGGTCGCGGTGATCGACGTCATCCGCCAGATCGCCGACAATGTCAGGGTCCGCCGGTTCGAACGCGAAAGCGTGCTGCTGGGCGTGGACTCGGCGGCATCGATGCTGCGGTTTTCGCTGACGGTCCACGGATCGAACAAGCCGATCTCGCTGCGTGTCGCGCATTTCGCGCAGTTCAAGGCCGGACGCCTCCTCAGCATCAAGGTTGTGGTCGATACGTTCGACCTCGTGGAGCAGGTGATCGGTCAACCAATTCATTTGCCGAAGATGACTTCGTACGCGTAAACTCGCCTGCGCGGCGCGGCGCGACGGCGCGATCCGGATCCCAGCCCCTTCGGATCGCGTCGTCCCCTGCGGAGATCTCCACTGCGGAGATCTCCACTGCAGAGATCAATGGCTCAGCCGGCGAGATGAATGGCATTGCGGTCACAGGACCTGACGATCCCGTGAATCGAAGCTGCCATGTTGTTGCAATCAGACTCGCGCATGGTACACAGGTGTTCTTCGTGGGTGCGGGCGAAGTCATGGTTTTCAGAACATCGGCCTTCAGGCCGTCGATCGCTACGGGTGCGACGTCCCTGCTGACGGTTGCCTTGGTGATATTCTCGGCCTCCTTCTTGATCCTGGCTTTGGTGATGTCCGCGGCGCGGCCGTCCGTGGCGCAGACGGCGCCAAACGGCGCGCAGATGCAGCCGGCCGACAATGCGGCGGAGGACGAGGCGGATGCCGAGGACGCTGACGCCAAGGACTCTGAAGCGAAGGACGCCGACGCCAAAGACGCCGACATCATGAAGGATATCGACGTCAGCAAGCTGGACTGGAGCCAGCTCAATGTCGATGCCTCGACCCTGAACGACCGCGCCGGGGCAAAGCCGCGGTCAGCCACGCCCGGCGCGAGCGGAAGCGAACTCACTTGGTCGGCCAACGACAAGCCGAACGGCGCGGCGGTGTCGGTGAAGCAGGCGGTTTCGCCGTTCCTGGATACCAGGATCGGGGCCGACATGACCGTGGTGCGCCAGCAGCCCAAGACCACGTCGGAATTGTTGTCGGACAAGCTGGCCAATGGCGGCGCCGAACCGCAGTCGTCCGGCACCGCCTGGGCCGCGATCACCGCTCCCGGAGCCGGCCCGCTGTGGGACAAGACGGCGGTCGAAGCCCGCGTCGATCCCAACCAGGAGCAGACCAGGCTCGGCACGTCCTTGAGCAAGACCGTACCGCTCACCGAGCAATACTCGCTGTCACTGCAGAACGGCTACAATGTAACGCAGCAGGGCATCGTCCCGGTCCCCGGCAATGGCGCGCACGCGACCCGGAATTACGAGACCGACCAATCGGCGAAATTGAGCGTGTTCGACACCGGCACCAGTGTCAGCGTGGACCAGACCATGTCGTCGACCGACGAGAAATGGCTGCGCAAGATCGGCGCCGAGCAGAAATTGTTCGACGGCGTCAACGTCTCCGGATCGATCGGCGAGACCGGGCAAGGCACAATCAGCAAGAGCATTAGCGCAGGCTTCAAGCGAAGCTGGTGAGTCGAACCGCTGCCACGGCAAAGCCGTGGAATCATCCAGCGGTGCCGCAAACTGGCCGCGTTGTGGTCAAATTCAGACCTCCTGATGGCCCCTGAGAACGACCGTGGTGCGGGAGTGTGCGCGCCAAGACCCGAAACAGGGGATAAGCCGATGAGTGTCATGCGTTCGGAAAAGACGGGAGAGACCGAGACCGCCGACAACGGCGTCGCTGCCGCGACCGAGGTCGAGGCTGGCATCCGCGAATTCGTTCGCAACGACATCGCC
>Ga0307509_10005184_pt1 | contig 18287 bp, 18 predicted proteins | sample 10_EM_MG_FD_202245 | JGI IMG/M metagenome (GOLD analysis project Ga0307509, IMG submission 202245) | Populus trichocarpa ectomycorrhiza microbial communities from riparian zone in the Pacific Northwest, United States - 10_EM | ecosystem: Host-associated > Plants > Roots > Unclassified | place...
TGGGCCTGGGTTCGATACACCCTGCCAAGGTTATTTACAGAGTCGACAAGCGGCTGTTCGTCGAACTTGGATGATCGATAAGGAGAATTGACGGCAGAAATGAGGGACATCGAAGTAGACAAAGCGGAACGAAGTCCTAATGGACAAGAACGCCAGTGACTGGAGGCAAGAAGGGAAGATCAAGTTATCTCAAGGGAGATGCGTGTTGAACGAGCGGCACTCAAGAGACAACTACCACGACCCAGAGCGCTTTGCACACAGTCTGTGGGATTACACTGGGAGGTGCATTTGCGCGACTCGGGAGTTTCCGGTCAGATGGCACCCTGACTGACCTTCATCCCGTTTTGTCGTGGTAGATTGGTCACGGGATTCACCTGAGATGTTGATCGGATCGGATCTCATCATGCTTGAACCTGCGAAGCACGTCGCCTACTGTAGTACCAGAACTTCAACAGAACCTCTGAAACCCAAACCATTGAGATAATCTTGTGTATCCGCAGATCAGGTCTTGCGATTTCACTACGCCTGTGCAGGCTTCTAGTGGAGAGGTAATGTTGTATTCTGGGCCTATGATATGGCCTTCGGCCCGTGTCTGCCAGAGCACAAAGTCCGAGTCGAAAGTCGAACATTTGTTGGCAGCCAGCAGCGGGCACCCATACTTTTCACTTGTATGTGAATCGTCGGGGCTGGAACTTGCTTCTGGTGCCACTGGAATTTTTGGCATCGAAGCGGGATCTATCAGAGCGCGTTCCCTGGCACTGGCAACAGCATCACCTCCCCCTGTAAACGCGTCCCTTCATGCTACTGGTCTGCTTATATGAAGTATGCTATCCTCAATGCCCCTACTGCCCCCTAGACGGTTGCAGCGAACCCGACCACTTGTGCAGTCACCCCGTCCCTTATTTTATGCGCATTTCAAACTGTAAACCCCGGGCAGTACGTCTCCCAAAACGGAATTACTCTCATTGGGTGATTGACTTGGAGCTCTATTTGAACAAATGCAGACCAGACTCGGACACTCGTAGCCGCGAGGGAAGGGAGAGGATATATATTTGCGCTCGATGGTGTGATGAACCGGACAGGTGCGAAGGCGAGGGTCATAGGCGGAAAACCATTGGAAAAGCCAAGCACGTGCACTTTCGTCCCGAGTGAAGCGTCCGAGGAGGCACGCTCCGAGTCCGACTATACCTGCACGGCTCGCGATGGAAACACTAACTGTGTGCTGTGGCCCAGTGCTGAGTGCTCCTCCACGCAAGAGTAGTACAAGCTCATCGCGGGAGGAAAGAATGTCGCTTACCAGATGTAGAGATGGATAACAAGGCGCTATCATGTTTTCTTCTGGATGACCCAAGAAATGGGGAGCGTGGAGACAAGAGCGAGCTGATCGGCGGCCGGAAAGAACGTGACAGTGATCGTGGTGCTTCTCTTTGGTGCAGACAGGGCTGACCACCACGAACCCTACATATACTGGGGAAGGGTTGAAAAATGTGGTGGATGTGGTAGGAGAGCTACGCGGTTAACCCAGACAATGCGTTGAGCCGCGGTGGGATGATTGTGAAGTGGAGAAAAAATGACGCGCGTGGGTTTGTCTGCCCTGACGACACATGAATCAGAAACCGAGATATGTGTGTTGGAATCAATAAATAAGTCGAAGGGGATGGATTCAGACCGAGTGAGTCAATCGAACTTGTACTGTCAGACACAATGTCATCGTTCATTTCTGCTCTGCTGTAGAGACGGGCAAACCTTGTTCCGCTTTCTGATTCCCGTTCTGTCATCGGAAGTTGCCGAATTCTCCCACAGCATGAGTCACATGAGATGCGAAGGCGCGTCTCATCACATGGCCTAGGAGCACATCGAGCGACATCCATCCCATCAGTCGGTCTAGTCATACCCCATCTTTGATATTTTGAGCATGGAAGTATCAGGCTGTGAGTACTGTGAGTCCCCAGTCCAATCCTTACCTTTCCACTCTGTGGCACACCAGTCATCCGAAACTGCCGGACTAAAAGTTCCTCTCCTCTCCAGCTTCAATCGATGATATTGACAATGCAATTACATATCTCCAAGAAAACCTCTCCTCTTTACCGCAATCTAGTCATGAACGTGCATCTCTGCTTAATACTCTGGCCAATGCACTATCTGTGCGCTACTTTCTAGCCGACGACGAGCAAGATCTTGAAGCATCAATCATCCTATCAACGCATGCTATATTGCTACCATCCCTCTCGAGAAACGACATCATATCATCATTCTTTTCCCTCACACAGACCCTTCTTCGTCGTGCGGTGAAATCAAAGCTGCCTGGAGACGCCACATGCTGCCTGAAATACCTCCACTACTTGCGAAACCCATTATTTGAACGCCTTGGCATCACACACAACAGTGTTGTGATATTCCTTGGTCGTACATTGACTCTCCAGATGGAGTTGGAGCCTGAAAATTCGATGAAGTGTCTCGAGGCGCTGGCAGTACTTTGCCGCGAGGAACTCTTTTCGAATCAACTAGGACCACAGCTAAACATTTTTGTTGAGTCTTTCGCTGCGGCTTTTATCCGCCGTACCATGAATTTCTTGGACTCACCATCACAACAAATCACCATGTGCCTATGTGAGGCAAATGCGTGCTTACCAGATTCAAATTTGGTTTCGATGGCGCTGTCCAAATCCTTTCTCCTTCGCTTCGTTTTAACCCAGTCAAACGAAGATTATGAACGCGCGATGACCCCCTTAGACAGAATTATCAGCTCTCATTCCACAGCAGAGAGTCCCAACCAATACTTGACAAACGCTTTAGCGGAAGCTGCTGATCTTGCGCATTGGCGATTCGTTCTACATGGGTCCCCGGAGTATTTAGAGGAAGCAATTTCTCGCAGTCGTGCTCACCTCATATCAACATCGCTTGAAAACCCCAAGCGTCGTAACATTATTCAGTTCGTAGAAGGGCTGGAGAGGAGAAGCCTCGATGACTTCGGCGTCACACATGGCCTTCCAGAAGTGCACCCTACTGATCCAAAGACCACATGCCTTCCCCCATTCTCGCACCTAACTGCATCTCTTGCTGAGATGAATGCTATGGAGTCCCCTTCAATGACAGCGCTGGATTTGTTTTGGCACCTAGATGCCGTTAACTCTATGAAACGCATCACCGATGGAAAAGATATCGATGAGGCTATCAAATACTGCCGACTCCTACTTGCATCACTTCAGCAAAGTCCTATTCATCTGGAGATGACCACAGACTTGATCGTTATTGCGTTAGGTGACTTTCTCCGTCATATATTCGGGCTTACAAACAACCCCGAATATCTTGACGAATCAATTGATGTGTATCAGGGCATACTAAAACGATCACGTGCACTGTGGACCGAATTCCTGGTCATTCAACAGCTAATTGCATCCTTGTTCTCCAGGTTCATGCTATCCAAGGACAGAAAGGACTTTGATGAAATAATGCAACTACACTCACTTGCCTCTACCAATACCTATGCGAAGGCAACCAAGCGATTCGAGCTCTCATGCGACTGGGCATATTGCGCACGGATTTCTGGGCACTCCTCTACGTCCACTGCGTACGAGAGTGCCATCTCACTGATGCAAGAAGTTCTGACCTTTGCCCCTACCCTCGAAATCCAACATTCTCATCTTCTCACAATGCGCAACCATATCGAAAAGCTACCTTTGAACTATGCATCATTTCTAGCACACAAGGGTCATCTCAAAGAGGCAATCGAGACTTTAGAACGAGGGAGAGGCCTTCTGTGGTCTGAGATGCGGGGTCTCCATACCTCCGTCGATTATCTTCATAGAGCAGATCCACTTTTGGCAAGGAAATTTGCAGATCTCAATGGAGACCTCGAAGCATTGGCAACGTCATTCTCTCCAATTCTCTGGTCAAATGACGGAGGTATCAATGGTAATGGGGAGATGGACCCTTTCGGTCGCGTTGTGGTGAAACAACGAAAACTATTGGACGAGCGGAACAGTCTTATCACACAGATACGATTATTGCCAGGGTTTGAGAACTTTTTGATGGCACCATCTTTTGACACGCTCCGTTCCGCTGCTGCAAATGGACCAGTTATCATTGTCAACCATTGTAATTGGCGTTCGGACATCATCATTCTCCTCCATGACTCACCTCCATCTATTATTACCACAAGTGACGATTTCTTTGACCGCGCAAGGGGTTTAAAGGACCAGTTATTGGCAGCACGAAAGGAAATCGACTCCGTGGATTACGAGGATGCATTGACTTCCGTACTCGAAGTGCTCTATGATCTGGTTGGCAGGCCGGTGGTCAAGAGGCTCCAGGAGCTGAATGTACCAGAACAATCCCGCATTTGGTGGTGTCCGACATCTGTATTTTGTTCTCTTCCTCTGCACGCCATGGGTCCGATTCGATCAGACGGTCCTCACATGTTATATTTTTCGGACCTCTACATCACTTCGTATACCCCAACGCTCTCAGCCCTCATTGATTCTCGCAAACCAGGTTCACGTTCGCTCGAGAAGCCATCAATACTTCTCGTAGCACAACCCGATGAATTCATGAAGATGGCATGGAAAGAAATATCGCTGATCCAACGCCTTAACACAACAGTGACCACGCTAGTTTCTAAGAGGGCGACGCCCTCTGTCGCCATGGAGCGCCTCAAAGATCACAGATTTTCCCATTTTACGTGCCATGGTAACCTCAAGGCCGGAGAGCCATTCGGCGCATCTTTCAAGCTTTATCAAGACCAGCCTCTTACCCTTCTCGAAATCATTCGGTCTCGACTTCCATGTGCCGAATTTGCATTCCTTTCTGCTTGTTCCACGGCGGAGCTGACGGAAGAGAGCATCGCTGATGAGGGACTCCACCTTTCTGCAGCAGTGCAATATTCTGGTTTCCGGAGCGTAGTCGGAACGATGTGGGCGATGGCAGACGACGATGGACACGTCCTCGTGAAGCACTTTTATGCGTCGGTGTTTTCAGAAAAATGGGAAGGTGTGCCGTATTACGAGAGAACGGCAGAGGCACTTCGGGATGCTGTGCAGGAGTTGAGAAGAAGGAAAAAGGTGACCACGGAGCGTTGGGTGAATTTCGTTCATTATGGGGCCTGAATGGATCTATTCGATGGTGTGAGTGAGTGTATGGCCCGCACTATCTTTGTGCCACGCATTTATCCTAACTGCTAACTGTGTTGCTTTCCCAGGATACGACGCTCTCATGAATTTTGTCCCAAGTTGAACCTCAGATGATGTTCTCGCTCCCAGAACAGCTCGAAGTTGGTATATGGAAGTATGATGTTTGTTTCGTTGAATTTATTTCTGTAAGACGACCATATTGTTCGTATCCGTGATACGCTGCACACCTACTCCAGTCTCAAGACGCTTGTGGCCGCGTACGAAACTGCCAGCGTTTGCTTTGAGATAATTTAATAATATTCTCGCCCACAAGCTCCCACCGAGGCCTGGCATGATGTCAGAAACAAGGAAAAACAAAGAAAACAAATACAAACTGTGCTTATCCTTGAAGCTGATAGCACCATTTGGGCACCAGAAGTTTCCAAAACATCGCATGTACTTATCGGTCTTAAAATAAGCAAGACCTTGTCTATCGGTGAGGACATAGAACTTGTCCGCATGCAGAAAGTCCTCAGTCGGCGCCATCTTAAATCCACCTCCATCATACGCCTCCGGCAACATAGGTAGATGTGTGTAGAAGTGTGGGTTTTGTTTGAGAGTGAGATGCCTTTCGTCCTCGAAAAGGTCGAGGTTCCATAGGATTTCTGCCAAGGTTGGATTTTCATTGAGCACTTCAAGTGTCCAGATCAGTTCCTTGGAGCAAGATTAATGAGTCGGACGGAACTCACGTTTCGCGATGATGGGGCGCTTGTCAGGGAGGGACCTAAGGAGGATAAATTCGATTTCTCTCGATGATTCTGACCATTTGTTTCCCGATTCCTGGGAGTTGCATACGTAGACGAAAATCCATGCGTAGGTTCGGGAAATAGGAAGGAGGTATGGCGCAATAGAACCATGGCGCGTTCGAATCTGATGTAAGGTGTGGACTCGCGTTGGCCTCGGATTCGGCCATTTCCGACCTTCTGCGCCTGCAACTCGACACGTCAACATCCCCTCCACAAGCACGTCTCGCCCCTCCGCCTCTATCGCCTCGTAATTCCTTGTCATTTCCATATCCCGACATATCTCGCCTCAAGCCTCGCTACCGACAACACTCGGATCGCCCAGAACCAGTCGCGCGCCGCCTCAAGGACGGCGAAGTAGGCCCAAGCACCACGGCCTGGTCGGATAAGGATCGTTGTTCATAGGTTTCCATGCGTCTTCGTACGTTTATTGCTTTATTTTCTTATCAGAACTTCCGCTCGCTTTCTATTTTACTTAGCTCTCCTTATTCATCCTCGCGCCCACTGACTCGCCTACGGAACAACCCACTCGATCCGGATATCGTACATCGCTGCGCGGGTCTGTCGCCGGCAAGACCGACGCCCTTCTACTTTCCTTTTTCCCTCGATTTCACTCACTTGTTCGTAGAGTACTTGTCTCGTAATCGCGTCAGCCAATCCTATAAAAATCCGTGCGCCCGCCTCGCTGAATAGCAGGCAATTGTGGCCCCATCTTTCCCATTTCTCTTGTGTGCGCTCTCTCTTCCTTCTTTCCGTTTGATCAACTCCGAACCGGCAACGTTGCTATCGCCATCGAAATTGTTCCGTGATCAAGTGTATTTATTGGTGGTCGCACGACTAACAACCGTCTATCCGCCACCCCGTTCTGCTCCGTCGCGCGTCCCCACTTCGGGCATGCGCTGGTTCTATTTCCCCATCCTTCCTTCCTTCGAACTCACGCGCGGACCTTCGATCTGCGATACACTGAGAATGCGCAATGGAGCGGTAAACGATGTGGAATGGCAGGTGTTAATCGCTCGATGGCTGGCAAGGGGAAAGAGTGAGACTGTGAGAGAGAGTGTGTGTGTGATGGCTCCGAGTGAGCCCCCTGAACATTGCTGGGCGAAAACAAGACGAGATAAGACGGACGAGGCCAAACACAGGAAATAGAAAGGGGTGTAAACGCGACGCAAAACAGCATGGCTGAGGTGTTGCTAACCTCCTGCTCATGGTGCTGCGTGCGGGTCTTTATATTATGGCTGGTAGCTACTTACAGACTAGACTACTTGTCCTTAGCAATGGAAAAAGATGGCTTCCTGAAAATGAGCGCGCGATAACGAGGAGGGCAATGCAGCGAATGGGGAGGCGATGCGATGCGTGCGCGCTGTCCTGTGGCATCGGTCGAGTTGGGCGAGGCGGCCAGACGTGTCAGCAGTGGTCGAATTCGGGCGTTCCAAGCCCAGCGCGCATGCACGCGTTACAGAGTGGTCAGCCATAGGTGCAGCAATAGTAAACGCCTACTTTCGGGTACATATTCAATTTCAGCGCATCCGGTACTAGCACCCAGTATGTATCGTTTGTGCTCGCTCTGGCCACTCGTCGGTGACAGCGCGTACCATTTTTCGATTCGCGACAGGATCGTTAGAGGGTGAGTCCTTTAAACCCCTTGTCACATTGACTGCCCTCTCAAACTCTCAGCCGCCTCCCATATCTTGGTTTCGGCCTCCATAGCGGAATCGAGCGCAACATCAACAAGTTGTGACGCACTGTTTATAAAAACACTGTCACAGCAAAACAGGGCATAGGGGGGAATCGGATATTATGCGAGGCCTCACTTCCTCAGCCTAGCGTGTGAATAGAAGTTTGATTCGTGGGTTCATATGAGAAGTCGACAATCAGAGATACGTTGAAGACCCCGGCGTGTTCGATGCGCCCCATTGACCCCAAGATTATTTACAAAGTCCACAACGACAATTCGTCGAATTTGGAGGATTGATAAGGAGAATTGACAGTGGGAACGAGGGACATCAAAGTAGACGAGGAGAAAGGGGGTCCTAAAGGACAAGAACACCACTGACAGAAGACAAGAGGGGGTCAAGCCATCTCGAAGGGGATGCGTGTTGAACCAGCCGCACTCAGAGACAACTACCGTGGCCCAGAGTACTTTGGACACAGTCAATCAGATGACTACTGTCCTGTGGGATTAAGGGTCTTTGCAAGAGTTTTCCGCTATCTTTGAATCAATCACCGTCAAATCGCAATTCCACGATTTGCCCTTGGGTTGTTTAACTTGTTTTGTCATCGTTGATTGGTCACGGGATTCGCCTAGACGCGTGACTGAGCCGTTTCCGTCATCGGAAGTTGCCGAATTCTCGCCCTCTTGAATGAATTCTTTAATATGCAGCGCTGACGTTTCAGCAATGGCAAGAGCAGTCACAACCCCGTGCGCGATGCCAGCTTACCCGTTCCAATGCGTGTCGACCGTTCGCCTTCGCCGTCGCCGATTGCAGTCCCAAGTGGGCCGGAATCTGCCACTGGTGCTGCGACTCCCACAGGGCCAAGCGCTACCTCACCACGTATCCTGCGTCTACCCATCGCTGATTCCACAGCGTGAGCCAATGCCAGGGCGCTCCACACGGCTTGGGGAGCATGTTTGGCTGTGGCGGTGCTACTGGCGTCAACGAGCACAGACTGCTCAGGGCCAGAGCGTTCACTCGAATGACAACTGACACGAGCTACCCCGGACTGCCGGACCAGAACTCACGACATTCTCCGAACGATGCGAGGACAAGAAACCGACGATTACGCCTGGAACTCCTCGCTTACTACTGCCGGAAGCCATACTGTCGCCTGCGACACCTATGTCCGAGGGTTCCACTCTCGTGCGTAGGTTCGGAAATCTTCTGGCTGGGGGCGGGAGCATTCGTGGGTCAGGAGACCGTACCAGCAAGAGGACGAGCATCTTTGGTAGCTTTGGGTCACCGCGGCCGTCTGCGGACATGGACCAGGGAGATGGGAGGGTCATGTCATCGCCACCGAACGAGAAAACGGAGCGGCCGTCAACTTCAGCGCCTACTTCCCCTGCCGCAGGCGAGGCCACAGTTCTGGTTGCTGAAGACGATGGAAACGTGGAGATGCACGTATCGCCCACGGGCGGGATCTCGCACAGCCAGACGCAGCCTCTACATCGACACGCGGCGACGATCTTCGATCCACAGGGCCATGCGAAGAGACGCGAACGCCGGAGCAGCACGGGCGGCACGTTGTTGTCGAGCGTCAGTGGCACAATCGGGCGCCATCGTCGACCGTCGACGAGGCACGCCGGGGGACGACCATCGCAGCTCGATCGAGAATGACAGTTTGGGCAGACTGCTGAGGTGCCAGAGGAGGGTCATGGATTGGGTCATTCCTCGGGGCAGGCCTGTGTGAATGGTTCCGGGTATGAGTTGACGGATGGAGAGGATGAGACGAATGCGAACGCGGCTGATAAGGACTTCAAACCGCCCCCCCTCAAGGGCTTGTCCAGGTACGTGCGAGAGTCTCTCCGCTCTGTTATGCCAGATAATAATCTCTGTCTCCTCTGCCATTATAGTGTCGCCATGACGTTCACCAAGCCGCCGACAGTGCTCCAGACGGACATCCGGCGCGTGCCAGACCGGATCAAGTGCAATACAGGGAAACCAAGACCGGGTTCGACTGCATATACCTATCCTCGATCGACATCTCATCGCTCCAGGGCCCACACGGGACACCGACGCCATCCCCGAGAAAGCATTGCAAGCAAGGGTCGACAGGCTCCGGCGGCTCTAGTCTCTAGAGGCACTACTCGGCGGATCGTTCACAAGGCGTCGAAGCTCTCCTCTGGGATGAGTTGCAAGGACAAGGACAAGGACAAGGACAAGGACAAGGACAAGGACCACGGGCGAGACGAGCGTGAACGGAAGCACGCACAAAGAGAAGGAGAAAGAACTGCCCAGCCGACCATCGGGCGGCGCCGGGCCCGGGCCCGGGCCAGGTCCCAACACGCCCACGTTCGGCGCGACGCAGAGCAGCGGCTCGTCCTCGTTCTTCAACTCTCGTCCAATGCATCCACGGTCCAACCCGACGACGTCTCTGCCACGCTGCACCCGGATGACAACTCCCCCGGCCGATGCTCGAATTCGCCCGCGAGGACTAAGACGCTGGCCCAGATACCGCGCGATTTTGCTGCGGCGACGCCCCAGCCGCAACAGGTGTCGCTGCCTCCAACTAGGGAGGTCGCTGACCCTGAGGTGTTTGAGAGTGTGGGCCGGAATACGCTCTCGGTCAGGTTTGAGATCAACATCGTCAAGGTGCAAGCTAAAACTTTTTCTTTCCTCCATCTTGTTGTCCCTGGTCCTGATTATGATTTATAGGTCCCATGGCTGCTGTTACATGGGATCCAATTCCGCCGTGCGGGCGGAAACGGACGGCAATACCAGATGCTCGCACGTTGAGTTCTGACGGAGCTAAAGATCTAACACGACACAGGCACGCGATACACAACGGCTTGTAGACGACCATGACGGTACCATGACCCATTCTCTCTCTCTCTTTTTCACACACCGTTGCTTATCAAAACAACTCGAGTGGTGCGTTCATGCCACTCGTATTCTCTGTTTATCCCCACTCAAGTGCCATGAAAGATTACTGACACGATTTTCCTGCTTTCGTTCCTACTACTCTAACACGCCTCCCCCTCGTTTACCTCGTTTCTCACTAGCCCTAACCCTTCCCACCTTCCTGCCTGCTTTTTTGCTCGTCATATCACTGCACGCTCCCCCTGATTATTATTGGACTTAGACGGCCGCCCCCCTCCCGTTCTCTGCTTGCCGCAGGTCACGTGTCATGCTGCCCGTTTTCAATCGTATCTATATTTGTTAGCCTCCTTCGGAAAAGGGCTTGTATGATTTCTTTTTTCTGCTTATGATCAGGTTATTTTTGAGGGTAACCCCTGCTGTCTGTTCGCAACTTCGCATCCCATCTCACAACCGCAACAACGTTGCACATTACATCGCACATTGCGTCAGAACTATCAGTCCCGACTTGAGCCATTTTCCAAAAGAACGCCCGAGTGCCAGCGCCAACGCATCATCGTGCGTTTCACTCCCACTTCTAATGTAACCGCCGTTCCCCTCTCGTTGCCCAGCGAAAATTCTACAAACCGAGTGTTACACTCAAGGGGAAAGGGCGAGAATAAAATGGGGAGATGAGAGATGATAGTTGAAATAAGAGGGGAAGTGGACTGTCTCGAAACTACGTGGGATGGCAAGTTGGCTCAGTTACGACGAAAGATCACAATGAGGACGAAGAGGTGAGAGAGTGAGAAAGCCAGAACATGTTCGGATCGATCTCTCAATGCGTCACTTTTTCTTACAGGCAGAACACGAGGACTTTATATACACGAACGCGGGCCTAAGAAGTAACCAGATCTGTGCAGTAAAAATGAGGCGAGTAGAGGGGACGAGGAAGGTAAGGTATCAGTAACACAGGATAAGGAGTGGGTCATAGAAGCCAAGAGACCCGGACGACGGGAAAACAATTGGGAACGATACCGAGTAGAGGGTGTTCACATAGGAAGGGAACTGAACCTCCCGAAGTGAGCAATCAATGAATCGAGGAAAATACTGAAGATCGAATCTGAAAGGTGGCACATAGCCCGAGATGAATCACGGGGTTTGGGAACATAAGAAGGCGGTGTGTGACAGCAGGGCAGTGCGCGTCGGAGAGGCATAGTCGGATGAGTGTGACCATTCGCTACGGTAGGCACCTTGGCCATTGTCGCTTCCGTAGACATCATGCGGCGATTCATGCCACCACATCCACATAACTTGACTCATTCGAGGCTCGGGGATGGCTGGTCTTGGTCGTGTTTCATTGTATATTTCCCTTGAAGAAACTAAAGATTCCACCACAGGGGGGTGGTTTTGTTGCGGCTACGTAGCATCGGCGGCATTTCTGCCGCGGTTAGATTGGCCGCACTGAGGGAAGGATATCGCCGTAACGCCTTATGCCAGTGCTGCGGGAATAAGAACGGACAATTGGTTGGGGGAGGTGTAGCAGGGTTAATTGGACGTCGGGATGACGGCGTTTGCGTAGCTCTTCAAGCGCTAAAAGACGTACAAGGCGACCCGCATGTTTCCTGGTCTCGATGCAACCGGAAAATGCCTTGTATGCGTCGCCGATCCCGAGCTGCACCCCAAGGTCTTGAAGCTCGGGTAGGAGTTCCGAGATCAACCCTCCTGAGACTGGTTTGAGAGCGTGGGAAAGCTCCGATGTTAGTGAAGAGCCGATATGGAGCTTCTTCACACTGCTAAATGGTAGAAGAAGCTCGCGCCACAAAATGACGTCAAGTGCAGTCTCCCAACCGGAAGGTATTCCGTCTTCGTCGAGGTCAAGTGTGAGCTCCTCAACGGCAGACAGAATCTGCCCCAATGCGCTACAGACCTGCGCTGCTGAATCTATTTGCCAATCGAGGGGCTGGCAGCTGACATTGAGCGTGAGACCAGCCTGTGACCCGGCATTGCAGGTGACTATAGAAACACAGTCTTTGTTGAAAAGGATTCTTGCAGAGAGACATACAAGCTCTTTATTTGTGTGGATGAGTCGGGTCAGGTTTGCGAGGGTAAAGGCGAGTTCAAAGAATAATGTGATAGTGAGTTGCTCGAGAAGTGGGGCGTTGATCAGAGCGATGAGGTTCTCAAGATAAGCGGCCTCACCCCGGAATACGAGCCGCTTGAGGAGGGGCAGCATCACGCGTGGTATCGGCCCAGGTAACAGTTCCTCCTCAGTATTAGGAATAGGTACCAGGTCTGCGAGCCCGATCGATAGGTCCTCGAGATGGAGAAGACCTTGGAGTTGCGCGACCAAGTGGCCCGGAGGGAAAGAGTACGGCGCCGGAATGTGAGTGAGTGTGAGTGTGACAAGGGCGGTAGTGGAAGTGAATAATGACAATCCCGACGCAAGACCCACACCGTGAAGTGCAAGGTGGCGTAGATTTGGCGCGCGAAATGTGCTAGGAAGTACTATGTTCGCCTCTTCTTCAGTTGTGGACAAGAGAGAGAGATTTTCCAGTATCGGAAAATGTCCGTTCATTGTCTCGAGGAGAATACATAAGCCCGGAGAAGGGGCCTGAAGAGCAATGCTGCGCAAGCAACCATGCTGTTGGAGTCTAGGAAGTATACTCTCTTCATATTTTCTGACTCGTGTCGTGGTTTCATTCAAGTAATGGATGATGAGGGGCAAGGGTGGTAGATGGGCTAGTAAGTTGATTGAGAAGGAAGGGTTGAAAAGAAGACACATATCCAGGAGGGAAGACGAGTCGTATATGAGATATCGCCATCTTCGACAAACGTGGGCGAGCATGCGCCAGTTGAGTCGGATATTCCAGTTATCGACATCTTGCATCCGATAGTGACCAAATATTCCGAGGAGTGCATCATAGTTTAGCATATGGATATGAGTTCTGTATGCCACGCTATACTGCGGTCGCTCAGATTTTGGTGGCAAAGGAACCAGGAGCTGCGCCGACGTTAGTACAAGGGTGCCTGCGTTAGGCTTGTCATATTGGCCCCAACGCACCGAATTGTCTGGGAGAGCTCGCATAGCACAGATGGGCAACTTTATAACCCGAGAACCAGGGAGACTGTCAAACTGATGTTTCCAGTTTTCACATGGACATCGCAGTGTGAGAGTGGGCCGTCCTCTACGACCGCCCAGGCTCGGCGTAGTGGCTGCCGGGGGCGGCGTACAAAACCGCAGGGGTGTGCTTTTGAGGGACGCCGTGATGATGGCCTCACCTTCCAGCTTCCCGCTAAGCTCTGGAAAGGCGTGAGAAACGGCGGGAAAAAAAGTACAGCAACAACAAAAACACGCCCACCCTTGAAAACGACAGCACCATTTGGGCGCCATGCGTTGCCAAAACATTGTGAGTAGCCATCGGTCTCAATATATACATGGCCCGGTCTATCTATGAGGACGTAGAACCTTTGCCCCTGCAGGAAGTCTTCAATAGGCTCCATCTTGAATCTGCCGCCATATGCCTGCGACGACAAAGGAAGGTGTGTGTAGAAATGTGGATTTTGCTTGAGCGTAAGACGCCTTTCGTCCTTGAGACGGCTGAAATTCCACAGAATTTCTGCCAAGGTTGGATTCTCATTGAGAACCTCTAGCTCTGAATCAGATACGGAGAGCGACATCGACGAACCAGTGCTCACGATTCACGGTGACGGGTTGCTCATCAGGAAGAGCCCTAAGGAGGACAAACTCGACGACTCTCGTTGGCTCTTGCCATTTGTTTCCCGTTTGCTAGGAGTGGTTAGCCGTAAGAGGTGCGACGACTGGCGCAAGACCTACTTTCGTATACAGTTTGTCTTTCAGTACATCTACTACGACCCGGGACCGGTTCGCTGCGGCCATCACTCGGTCGACAGTCTCATCCCATTTTCGATTCGCCTCGGTATCCTTGAAAGGGAACTTCCTCTTGAAATCAAGCAAGAAATCAATTGCCTTTTCAAATTTCTTGTCCACCTCTATTGATGTCCCCCATTTGACCACCGCAGCGGAATCCAGCGCATCATCAACGAGTTGTAACACACTATCATAGGGTCATAAGAACATGGAATAGGGGTATCATTCAAGGCCTTACTCTTTCAGCCTAGCATATGAATCAAGGGTTGGTTGGTGGGTTCGAACGATGATGCGACATAAAAAGATTAGTTCAAGGGCCTGCGTTCGGTATGCCTTGCCCCTTTTCTTCATATGTTTCACAAATGCTTGTTTGTCAAAATTGGACGATTGGCCTTGGGTAATGACGGCAAGAGGGGGAGACATGGAGATGGTAAATGAGAAGCGGTGTAGTCGATGAGAATGACGTGAGTCAAGGAGAGACTAAGTACTGTACACAATATCGAGTTGGGTGCGTTTGGGGGCGGCAATTGGCGAGAATAACCGAGAGACAGCTGTTCATCTAACGACATGCTTTGCACACGTGGAACGGAAATGCTGGACAACTGGACAATGTGGGATGCCTTTCCGGGAGGTTCCGAAACTGTCGCGATTCCCGATTCCTGATGGGAACAGCAAGGTAGGGTACAGCAATGTACAGTGCAGTACTGTCCGCTGTCTGATCCCACTCTGAATGAATTCTTTGATATCCGACTTTGCTTCGACTTTGAGAATCGATCGAGGGCATGAGGGTGAATCCTGTGAGAATCCCAACACGGGCCGCGACAAATGCTGGGCAGCTGCATTTGAGTCTCAAAGATCTCAAACTCCGACTCACTGACGGAAGTGTCGCCCACCCGCGACCCCACATGGCCACGCCTTTGCGTACGTTGAGCTCTAGTATACTCCCAAATTGCTCCAAAACAGCTGCTGACTCTCACACGGCTACATGTCGATATCCAGGCCCATCATGGTGAGTTCGACCTTTTATTTTATTTTTTGAATTTATTCATGTGCACCTCGGGGTACATAGCATTTCACAGCGTCAATCTACTGGGAGTCCGACTACTCCAGCTGACGGGCAGCCAAATCTCCGGCATCTACGCCATCCCCGCAAGATCAAACTTCGCGACCTCGAAAGCCCTTGCCGACAAGGCTTGCCTTCCCCTTGGACACCCAAAGGATTCGCATGTGAGATCATGGAATATGAGACTGGGGAATTTACGTTATCTTTGGCGGGCAGAAGGGCCTTCGGTGAGTGAGTCTTCCGGTGCATGGTTGTCGTAGCAGTACTGCATCGCCGAGGTGCGCAACCCCAGCTTTTCTTGTTGATTTCCGTTCACGCCTGATACATACAAGATGTGTGCCCGACGCGGGCGAACGCCCAGCCTTCCGATCTTGCATCCAGGGTGACATCCCGCCCAGTCAACGAAACCCACAGCTCGCTCGCCGACTTGACCCGTTTGCTTTCCGCTGAGCCTGCCTTCGATATGCCATGCCAACATTCTTCATATAACTGACAAATGCAAATTTGTCGAAGTTGGGATGTGTGGAGATGCACGTATCGCCGACGGGCGGGATCTCGCATAGCCAGACGCAGCCTCTACATCGATGCGCGGCGACGATCATCGATCCGCAGGGCCATGCGAAGAGACACGAACGCCAGAGTAGCACGGGCGGCGCGTGTTGTCGAGTGTCGGTGGCACGATCGCGCGCCATCGTCGACCGTCGACGAGTCACGCCACGGGAGGACCTTCGCAGCTTGATTGAGAGCGACAGTTTGGGCAGACAGCTGACGTATCGAAGGAGGGCGATGGATTTCGGGTCGTCCGTCGGGGCAGGCCCGTGTGAATGGTGCCGGGTATGAGTTGACGGATGGAGAATATGAGACGCATGCGAATGCGAACGCGGCTGATAAGGACTTCAAGCCGGTCTTCCTCAAGGGGCTCGTTCAGGTACGTGCGCAGTCTCTGCCCTGTTACGCCAAGTGATAATCTCTGTCTCTTCTGCCATTATAGTGTCGCGACGACGCCCACCAAGCCGCCGGCAGTGCTCAAGACGGACATCCGGCGCGTGCTAGACCGCATACAAGTACAATACAGGGAAACCGACTACATACACCTACCCTCGATCGACATCTCATCGCTCCAGGACCCGCACGGGACACCGACGCCATCCCCGAGAAAGCACTGGCGGCTCTGGGGGCACGAGTCCGCGGATCGTTCGCAAGGCGTCGAAGCTCTCGTTTGGCATGAGTTGCAAGGACAAGGACGAGGACAAGGACAAGGACCGCGCGGGCGAGGTGAGCGTGAACGGAAGCGCGCACAAAGAGAAGGAAAAGGAGAAGGAACTGCCCAGCCGACCATCGGATGGCGCCGCGCCCGGACCCACCACCCCCACGTTCGACGCGACGCAGAGCAGCGACTCGTCCTCGTTCTTCAACGTTTCGTCCAACGCGCCCACGGTTCGACTCGACGACGTCTCGGCCACGCTCCAACCGGATGATGACTCGCCCAGCCGCTGCTCGAATTCGCCCGCGAGGAGCAAGACGCTGCCCCCGATACCGCGGGATTTTGCCCCGGCGACGCCCAAGCAGCAGCAACAGGTGTCGCCGCCTCCGGCTTGGGAGGTCGCTGACCCTGAGGTGTTCGAGAGTGTAGAGCGGAATACGCTCTCGGTCGGGTTTGGGATCAACATCGTCAATGTGCGAAACTTTTTTCTTTCCTCCATTTTGTCGTCCCCTGGTCATGATGCTGATTTTCTAGGTCCCATGGCTGCCGTTCCATGGGATCCAATTCCGCCGTGCGGGCGGAGACGGATGGCAGTACCAGATGCTCGCACGTCAAGTTCTGACGGAGCTGGCTGAGGCTCTAATACGACACGTGCACGTGATACGTAACGGCTTAAAGACGACCATCACCCATTCTCTCTTTTTTTTTCACACACCGTTTCTTATCAAAATAAACGAGCGGTGGTGTTCATGCCACTTGCGTCTTCGTCTATCCACACTCACATGCCATGAAAGATGACTGACACGATTTCCTGCTTTCATTCCTACTCTAATGCACCTGCCCTCGTTTACCTCGTTTTCGCTTGCCCTACCCCTTCCCACCTCCCTCCCTCCCTCTTTTTTTTTGTTGCTCGTCATGTCCCTGCACGCCCCCCCCCCTGATTATTGTTGGACTTAGACGGGCGCCCCCTCCCGTTCTCTGTTTGCTGCAGGTCGCGTGTCATGCTGCCCGTTTGCAATCGTATCTATATTTCTCAGCCTCCTTCGGAAAAGGACTTGTATGATTTTCTTTTTCTGCTTATGATCATTTTTTTTCTGGAGGGTACCCACGTGTTGTCTGTCTGTGCTCTCACCCATATCATAACCATGCCAACATCGCACATCATATCACACATTGCGTCTGTGATTTGGACTTGCGGCGCAGTGACTTAGTCACCTTATGCGTTGTCGAGGGGTACATCGGTGGCGATCTCATCTAACGCTCGCAGAATGGGACATCGACCTATATACATTCAAATGCAGTTCCGATCAGGTTCCTTGCGGGCGCAAGGGTCATCAACATACGCACGCACATGCGAGGCTTCGGACTAGTCGTTTAACGTGAACACCGCCACTGGCACGTAGACGACTGAAGTCAACGACCCACGAGGTGATTGAGAGCCCCGCTCTCCGTCAGGCTGAGATCGACATCTTCACGATTAGACCGTTTCTTTTCTTTCTGCTCTTAAAATAGCTAACGAAAATGCTGTAAATGCCGTAAATGTAGTACTAATGTTATTTTTTCTGTCACTCTCTAGGCACATGACCACTGTTTCATGAAAGTCCATTCCATCCCTTCAAATTTGGGAGCCAACCATGATTCGGAGTTGAAATCGAATGCGAGAAATTCGGCAAGCCCCTCGGCGCGAGTGGCGGGAAGCCGCT
>Ga0307509_10005185_pt1 | contig 18281 bp, 20 predicted proteins | sample 10_EM_MG_FD_202245 | JGI IMG/M metagenome (GOLD analysis project Ga0307509, IMG submission 202245) | Populus trichocarpa ectomycorrhiza microbial communities from riparian zone in the Pacific Northwest, United States - 10_EM | ecosystem: Host-associated > Plants > Roots > Unclassified | place...
CACATCGTTATCATCACATACCGGAACCACCACCTACGTGCTTTTCTCCGTGCTTCGCGCCGTTACCTACGCTACCCCAGTTATCATTGGGTTGTGAGCGAGCTGCCATCAGAGTGTCGCTATCAGAAGTATGTTCGATGAAAAGGACGGTTGGTGAGAAGGGACGAATGGCAGCTGAAAAATCACTTCATGCGCCGAAGCCAAGATACTCAAGTATGCCAAACGGACCTTAGCAGTCATCGAGTAGGGCTCGATAGCAAAATTCCTATCACAAGAGTAGACCCCTTCGGGGCGTACTCCACGAGAAAGGCTGAATCTGCCCCTCCCTACTCCGAAAACGAGTCAAACAAAGGGGGTGGACGACCCGAGTAGGAATCTCGGAGCCTAACCCATGGATATTTCTCCCCCTCAAGAATGAATATGAGAGGAAGGGGGAGCAGGAAGAGGCTTGGATTTTACGATGAGCACCACATCTTAATTATGTGTCCAACAGGATAGCGGAGCAAAAGGTTTTGATTCCTTTAGTGCGGCATAATCTGGTGAACCTCGTTTTCACACAAAGAGGTCGAAAGAAAGTGTGGCAGACTACATGAGCTCCTTTGAGTAGAGAGTGGCATTTAAGGGTAGGGGTTTCACAAATATATACCCGGGGCGCTGTTTTCGAGACATTTGTCCTCTAACCGGGAAGGGTTACTTTGTGAGATATCCTGACTCACACATTATGCTGGCCTCTTTTCTGGAAAACGAGTTTCACCAAATTATGCAGTAATGGCAAGAGGACTTACACCGCAGTGCGGCTGATAGGTGGATAGTAGAGGGGGCAATCCGTTCAAGAATTGTATTCTTTTATATTATACCCCTATCATAACAACCTATCGTACCGATGGGAGTTGCCCCCATGGTCATACCCTGTGTTCGAGCTCAAGATCAGAGTGATGATTTCCAGTCAGAAGTGTATTCATACTACACCCCAAAGCTGTAACACTGCTTCTAGAGGTATATGAATCCTAGGCCTCCCCAAGCACCTTAAGGTAATGCAATAATTTCGCGACTTGATAGCTATCGCTGGTTGAACTATCCCGGGGTAAAGGCTCGAACGGGGGGGGGCCTATTGTGTAATATTTGAATTCTGAGAAACCCTCCATAGTCTTCCAAATATCATTACTCAAAGAGATTCGTGCAGTAGCCAGAGCGCCCCCGTGAAAACCATTGGAGGTTTGGGCACTCGGACAAGCAGTAGAGGCAGTATAGTGACTAGTAAAACCTGATAATAGTTTCCTAACTCGTCGTTCCCCCCCCCGCGTTCAAAGGAGGTTCCGCAGACCTTTCAGGCCTTAAGTAGTTTCGTAAAGAGAGAAAAGCATCAATCAGTTAAACTAACAACCAGAGTGTACAGAGTGGTTGAAGGATAGGCTACCTGCTAGAGGTAGGCATCGAGGTTGCGGCCCAGCTGCAGTATCTATTAAATAATATTTAATATCCTTCAGGAATAGACGCATCCTTAAAAGGAAAATTACAAGCTTCAATCACTGATAACCAGTGGAAGGGTCCCTTCGTGTGCCTCATTTTCCTTAGCCTCAGGCGAAAAAATTCAAAGATGTGATAGCAGGATAAGTAGCCGTTCTCGTAGTGTATTGATGTGAAAATGCCTAGCTGGCGCAGTGGTTAACATGTCAAGAAACTAATAACCTTCTGTGCAATTAGCGGGAGCCCAGGAGTTCGATTCCTCTCAAAATGAGTTATTATCGAACGATCCGTCACGTAGGGGATGTGGGCAGTCCTGCCCTACAGGAACTGGGAGACTGAAGACCTTAAGCCTTAATAAGGCTGTAGGGAAAATCAGACCTGCTGCGAGGTGGTAGAATCCGACTCTGGACCTCACCCGTAAGAGTGAGGTCCGCGATCGGCGGGGCAGCAGAACAAGAATCAAAGAAGATTTTTTTTTAATTTTTCCTCTTTTCTAGAAGCACTTTATGCTCTTCCTTTGTTTAGGAGGAAAAGGCAATCGCACATTCTGAATGCTATATCAAGTTAGATTCTCTAGTCCTAAAGAGTTTTACCGTCTAACTTAGTCCATCAAAAGCACTCACAAAGTAGCACCGAAAATACAACCTTCATCTCAAGCTATACCACCACTGCCGGTAACTCAACGCCGAAAGCTGAACCGCCTAGGTACTATAATGTGCATTAAGTAGATTGCGACAAGCGGCTCGACTTTCTACCAAAGGTCCATGAATAAGTTTACATAGACCACGGCAAATAAAAAAAGGGGGGAAGACCAAGAATTGCTATAGGTTCAGGTATAGAGAAAGAACAAAAGGGCCAGGCTATCCGAGGACAGTGGGGACAGAGTGAGATGACAGGTGACGAGAAACCATCAACTTATACCATCCTTGGATAACGTCTTCCCGTGAAGTAGGATGAAAAGCGAAGACACGAAAAAGAGTTAAGAGAAATCTAGTGACGAGAAGGGTAATGACGAGAAAGCCAGCAGTGGATAAAAGCTGAATAAAACCCACGTCTCGAGTGACTATTCATGACGGCAGCAAGCCAGGTGATCACCAACATAATCAATATTTCCACCACGACACACATACGGCAAACATACTGTAACCCAAATCACTTGAATTCCCCTACTTGGTGGGGACCTTTTGTTACCCCCCCGTTGATCTCTTTTCATTCCTCCCAAGCCCCCTACATACCGTCGCAAGCGTTTGCAAGCCGCCAAAGGGAGGAAATGATAAAACCCCCGGATTCCCGATAAGCGAAACCCGCCCAAATGTTTCCAGATACCCACAAGACACCAACCCATAGCACATGACAAATTCAAACCCCCTCCCCTCCCCCAACGCCAAGGAGCAAAAGCCCAACCTCGGCCAAGTCCTCCACCAAACATGTGCAAAAAATAACTCACCGAAGGTCCCGACCACCAACAAGGCCAGACTAACTCCAAGCAGGAATGGTTCGGTAACGCAACTACGAGTACCACTACTGTACGAGTTATCCTCTTCCCGCTTTCCTGCCCTATAATTTATAATAGTCTACCTCACGATTCGATACGATACCGATTATCATAGAACATCCCGGAGCTTCCCGTTTTCCCTCTAGAAGGAAAAGAAAAGAAAAGCCCTGTGACAAAAGGGTAACTTGACCCGAGAGAGAGAGAGAGAAATCTCCAGGGAGGAAAAATAATACAGATAGCCGAATAATCCCCGGTGACTCTGGAGCCTATTTCTCCGGCCAGTATGCCGTGATAATATGATACTTCTGGGATGAAACGATGCCCTATTTGTTGTACTGTACTGTGCCTTTCACATATGAAGTTGCGCAATAGGCTAATGCATGTACTATATAGCCCTAGAGGATCTAGCTACTAGTACTGTAGTGATTCTGCAAGTCTTCGAACCGGCAGAAGTAAAAGAAACTAGAGAGGGGTGTTTGGTGTGATCTCTAAGTTTTAGCGAAGGAAGAACCCCACTTTGGTGCAGGAGATAACTGCCCTATCTACCTTTTCCCCTCCCATCCTCTTGGAGGGGGAGGGGTGTGCTTTTTTTTTCTTTTTCTTTTACCCTAAGGGAGATTTCTTGCTGGCGGAGCTCTCTCTCGATTGGAACTTTCCCGAATTCCGAGAGCTATTTCCATGTACAGTATTTTTTCGACTTTGGAGACTAAGTTAAACATCCGTCATAGAAATACGCACCTCGCATAGAAGTGGCTTGTGCGGTGGTGGTTTTTCTTTTTTTTCTTTCTCAAGTAATGATAATGCCCTCGATCATGTGCCAGATCTACCATTTGTAATATGCGAGCGATAGGTCACCGGTATTTGGAGGCTTGTTGATGCTGAATAGAATGATCCTGCGGGGTTTTTTTCTGGGGAAGGGAGAATTATGATTAGAAGAGCTCCTGTAGGTCGAGTTCAGCAGAGAGTTGAGAGGGGGAGGGAGAGGGAGAGGGGTAGACAAGCCGCGAACGAGGTGGAGATAGGGGAACTCTACAGATTTCTGAACCGCACAGCTACTATTTCGCCCAGTCATATCAAATCCCCCTCCTTTGGTTGAACAGATATCTCGAATAACTACACCTCTCTCACTCCTTCCCTCTCCCCACACCCGGAGACTCTAAAATTAACCCACCAGAACAAGAGTTCCCCCAATCATAACAGATCTACATTCAGCAAACACTCCCGCTAACCGTCTACAACGTAACACATAAATTTTATGCCTAATCCCTTATCACCCCCCCCGCTCAAAAAGGCAGAAAAGGGTCCTACCGTCTTCAGACCCCCCCCCTTCTACTAGTACATTCAATACACTGAGCACAGGACATCACTCGAACAGGGGCCCTAGCAAGGGTTCTAGCACAAACCTGATCCAACGGTCCCTCTTTAGATAGCGTGCGATGCGAGCGGGGCACCCCCCAGCTCGTCATGGACCATCCGCAACGGAAGGTCGAAGCTGAGCTAAAAAAACTCGAAAGAACTCACCCATCCATCCGTGGAAGAAAATCATTTTTTGCCGCAAAAAAAATACCCCCCACCAAACAGACAGAGAGACAAACTCAGCTTTTTCAGCCTACAGTAAGGTAGTCGTGACACAACATATCACTCGGTGGCGGTTAGATTCTGGACCGCCCAACGCTGGCTAAACCTGAACTGGGACAAGTTTCTACGAGTAGCAGCGCTAATATTAGAATCAACGCGCAAGCGTGCGTAAGAAGTCCAATATATGGGGTGATACAGTACTTTATTTTATTTTATTCTTTTCGTGAAAAAAAAGTCCGGATTCATGATTGGAGGGAGGTGTGCATAACGAATGGCCCTTTGGCTATTATTTGTTTGAAGTGAAGTGTGGATACCCTATCCGGAGGGTTTTTTTTAGCGCCATCTCATTGGCTCGGTTATGCTCAGGTCTAAAAAATATAAGTTTGATGGTTTTAGGAGGGATGATGCGATATTTGTTTTGGTTTGAGCTGGTTCTGATAATAGTAATCCTACCAATATCACTTCTCGCTTCTCGCTTCTGCGCAGTCTTCGGGAAAGGGGCCGGTGGTGGGGGGTCTAGTGATGAGCCCTCCCGCTCGTACGCGAAGGCTAGAGCTTTCTTCATCCATATATTATTCGGGAAGTGTGTTGGGGCGATAGAGAGGGTTCGGGGGGAATAATTTGCTTGATTCTAGATTTCTAGCTTGTTGCAACGGTAGTGGGTCACGGGTTAGGGTTCATACCCTACCCTGCCAAATACCGAGATGGAGAATTCCCCTGGGAGTAAATGGTACAAGTAGGATCAATCTCTATTCCACATTGCAACGAGCAAATATCGTAGCAGGTTCTTCACGAACCCACGAAAATCCTATTTCTTAAGCTCCCCCGTTCCCATAGCAGAACGCAGCTGTCAGCTATCACAAAGATAGTAATTCTCAACTCTCCATAGCGAAATCCCCTCAATGAACAAAAACCTCCATAACATTATGATCAACCCCGTGGCATACAGACAATATTATATCCCCTTCGCCCTCGAGCACACCCCACCGTCCACATTAGAACCTCACTGCCTCTCACTCGACAGCTCTCAGACTCCAGACACGCCCAATCCGGAACGATCCGCTCGTGGTCTAGACAAAAACTGCATTCTAGGTATCATATAATTTGGGTTGCCCACGATTTGATTCGCCCTCCACCCCCCACCCCCCACCCCTTCGCACGTTCTATAATAAATTTAACAAGCGATCTCTCGCTCGAGTAGATCACCGACCCACAAAATCCAAGATTCCCAATAAATTTAAGCGGCTCAAAGATCCTTTAGCAACAAACTAAAAAAAAAAACCCTCACACTTCCCGCATACGGATACTGGTCCCGATGAAACGGTGATCTTTTTATAGGAAAATGGCATAGTCTATCGAGTTCTAGGCTCGCTCGCTCGCTGTCTCATTTTAGTTTTAGGATGTCGGCTTTTTGTCGATCACTTGGAGATCTCGTTTGCCCCTGTGGTGGTCGTAGTACTCGTACCGTAGAGCAACTCGTGCGGTAGAATACTCGTAGAGGATAAGTTAGCTCTGGTACGGTAAATGAGTCGGGAGTACCGTACTAAAGTGCGCACGAAAAAGGCAGTAACCTCCAAATAAGGAACAACAATGCTCTCGCGAAAAGAAAAAAAATCAAAACCTTTCAAAAAAAGCCAACGTCAATAATTTACCATTAGTAGACCTTGTGTATATAGGGGGAGGGAGATATGTAATCATTATAAAAAATTAATAAAATAAAAAATCTTAACAATCCCGGTAGCCGATCGGGTGTATTACACCCTACGGTAGGAATCGAAAGCACCCAGTTTCACTTTCCGAGTGATTGCAGATGAACAGGCGATAGCTTGATGCCACGTTCCCAATAACATGTGAAACTGGAAGATGGCTTTTTTTCTTTTTTCTTTTTTCCTTTTTTTTTTTAAAAAAAAAAAAAAAGAGAAAAAAGAGAGAGAAAGAGAAAGCCTAGATCAATCCGATTGCTCCGAATCGTGAATATCCAGGGGTAATTCCCGGGAATCAAGGAAATGCCATGTGCCCGGACAAAAGCGGAGGAGGAGGAGGAGGGAGAGGAGAAGATAGGTCGCTGTACTGTGCAGCACTGCACAGTTACAGTACAGCAACCACAAGACAAGGTTTTTACGAGGAAAACCCCCCCCCCTCCTTCCAGACAATCCCGTGGATCTGAAGTTAGGTACCGATCACCGTCGCTCGCGGTAACGGGTAACGAGATGAGAAAGCGCGGACCCGAAGAGAGGGGGTGGGGGAAGGGCTCGCAAATCAACCATAGGGCAAACCGAACTGACCGATGCGCCATTTCCTCCAATACCGGTACCATATACAGTACGAGTACTCAAGCAAAGCACAGCCTGCAGCGTGGGGGGGGGGAATATTTGTATATTATATAATCGAAACTGCGGGGGTTGGGAAATAACTTGAGTTGCGACCGATTCATAGGTTGTCACTCTGCTGTATGCACCCCGGATGTTGGCTCATGCTTGCTTGTTCGCAAGTGTGTGTTGCAGCGACAGTTACTGTATGTAGGTATTAAAGGTTGCATGGCGCCAGAGCCAACACAAAGCGATCGATGTTTTGGTACCACTCATCGGTCATTTGGACATACACGCGGATAGCGGTTACAAAGTGATGGTATTACTCTTATCCCTCCGAGCCAGTTAAGTTATCCGAAAGGGGGGAAATGGTTTCCATAGAGCTCCTGTTTTTTGTTTTTGACGTGGGCAAAACGTTCCCTCCCTCTTCGTTATATAGAGCTCTGATAGGCTACGGGATGTTGAACGCCATCTCGGCGATAAAGAAGAAGCGAGCTGCTACTGTTCAGCAAGTAAGACCCGAGGATGGAAGAAGAAAAAAAGTGACCTACCGGTAAGCCACGAAGGTTGGATCTAAACTCTTTGATACATCGCATCTGACTCAAATGGGCGGTGGGAGGGGGGTGAAACACTTCTCGGAGGGAAAAGCAAAAACAACTCGGCTTAGTGATGGAAAAACCTTAAATCCCGCCAATCCCCGACAAATACGGTTCCGGTCCTGGTACATTCGGAAAAGCCATTCACCTTTTCCTTCCTTCACCTCCACCTTCACGCAAGCATCTAAACCCCCGATAGGAAAAAGAGAACAGGGAGGAAATGTTACAGCCTGCTTGCTATACCAAGCGACATACGATAATTGAAGGAAATCACCCCAGCTGACGACCAACACAGCAAAAGGTTGTTTTTTTTTATTTTTATTCGCCTCTTTCCCCCGACCCCGGTGGGAAACTCGCAACTCGAATAAGTAATCCGATCGATCCCGATCCCGATCAACGTGGAATCGTCACGTACTAGTTTCTCAAGCAATTAGTTATTACAATGCCAACTTCCCTTCCGACACTCACTCTCCTCGTACTGTACAGCGCTGTGGGGTACGGAACTCAGGTATCAATACTAATATAATAACCTGCAGATGTACTAGTACCGTACAGTACCCGACGGGTTGGGAATGTAACCAAAAGAGGACAACGGTATGCACCCGTACGGGGAGGGGGGGAACTACACACGACCTGGTACTGTTACTGTTCCCATGAGACCTAAACAAAAAGGGCGGTATAGGGGAGCCATGCATGAGCGGAGTTATATTATCGCTATATAGCGCAGCAGAAGTTACCCAGAAACACAAAACTACCCCCCCCCCCCCAATGACCAAAAAGGGGAGCTGAAAAAGAAAACGAGCAAACCTTTTCCGTTAGACTTCCTAACCTGAAAAGCATTCTACGGGAAACGTGAGGAAAGCCGGTGCAACAACCTCTGGGTGTGAGAAGAACCCCACTAGGATGGCCCGGTACGGCACCGGTATTCGCAACATGTGGAGGCACAAGTGGTACGGTATGCCACTCGTCAGATGAAACCCGGTTGCCTTGTGGGGCGACAATGTTTACCTTTGGGTAGGTGGTGTGTGGGATGCGGAATCTAGGCTGGCTGGCTGGCTGGCTGGCAACGCACGGGGCAAGGCTAGTCAATTGTAGAAGGTAAGTTTCGCCTGAGTCTTATCCCCCCCTCCCCCCCTTCAGCAGTAGTCAGCTCCGGCAATCAAAAGAATCGCCGGGTGTAACATGGCTGGCTGGGTGGATGGATGGGCGGCCGGATGGGACGGGGAATATCACATATCGGTCGGCGTTCCTCCATCCAGATGACCAACAAACCTAACCGTACCGTACAGTGCCCCACCTCTCCGGATCGAGAGGCGAACCCCCCACGCCCTTAGATCTTGAAGAATTCAAAGTGACAACCTATTAGTTATCGAGTGACCGTAGGTGAATCATACCTCCCCCACCATCATCCATCCGATAGACTAGAAGAGGGGGGCGCCCCCTTCGACATTTCACTATTTCGCCATGTTTTGTTTGTTTCAGTAAATTAAATTCATCTCCTCAATGTAAAAAGACCATGGTAGCGATACCTAAAATCATCACGGTATTACACGTAGCACATCCCTCACGTGCCCCTCACCACCCCCCCCAACAACAACAATTCGGTAGTGTGAATTCATCCGGAAACATGTGCGCCTCCATGGCTTGTTCTTTCGATAATCACACACACTCCTCAAGGCTGTCTTTCTTTCCCTCCCCGCCCTCTCTCTACTGGGGCTGTGGGGAGGATCTACTACCATCCTATAGAGATGGTAAGAAGATATCGTTACGCAGAAATTGATAGGTTGGGCCTAGGCCCTTTTTTTATATTTTGATCCCTGAGATTTTTACCTCGTGATCTCGGTCCCGACTGCCAGCCAGCCAGCCAGCCAGCTGGCCTGTCTGTCTGTCTGTCTGGAAATGTGGTAAAAATAAATAAAACAAAAACACTCAAATACGGTACTTTGTATATATAAGACCCGATTGATGAGATGCAGGAAGAAGACGTGCATGCAGTAGAAGGTAAGGTAAGATGGTGATTCACACAACCCCCAACAGCCCCCCCCCCCCCACGTTTAACCTTTTCTTTTTTTTTTTAAGTATGATACTCGTACCTCTACTAGAACGATACTGGTACCGGTACCGGTATACTACTACTACTACTGGTGGTGGTGGGATGGAAATCTAACTAGTAATTGAAAAACGACATTTGTGAACTCGGCTGCTAGCTCAGCTTGCTGCGCGTGCTTGCTGCTGCTGCCCTGCCCCAGATCCAAGTTGAGGCTAGAATTTAAAACAAGGATGTATGCGCTACGGTATTCCAGATCCAAGCCCCCCCCCCTTCACCCACTAACTTACCTTACCTTACCTTACCACCTCAACCCAACCCGCCTCGCCTCGCCTGGCCTGCCCCGGGCGCCTTCGGCCTCCTCCACCACCACCTCCTCCGCCACATAAGCACAGGCACAAGCAACAAGCACAAACCTTGTTCTGGGAGCAGGGAGGAGAATTATATCAGCATCATAAATGCGCACTCGATAGGTCTTGGCGCGGTGATTGGCCGGGGGGGGAGGGGAGGGGGGGTTATGCGGTGACCAATCGTGGGAAAAAGCTAAAAGTTCCACGAGAAAGGGCGAGGAGGAAACAGCTTTGTGTCAGACGGCTCATAATCTTCCGTCTGATGGTCTATCACGCTTGGGGGTTTTCAATGGAGGCTGTCTGCGCATATAATAGTATACGGAGAGGGAGGGGAACAAGTTAAGGTCGGGTACCGTAGTGAATGAGAGCGACCAAGGGGGGGGGAAGAGGTCATTGAGGCTCTTTGATAAACCTGGTCCGTGCGTTGTTGTTTTTCCCCCCCCCAAAGAAAAAAAAAGTGCGGGGAAGCTTGGGAGGGAGGAGCATGTATCACGAGAGCTCGACCAAGAAAAGGAAAATACCGGTAGCGAAAAGAGAGAAAGGAAAAAAGAATAATACCGGTATCGAGTTTGGGATTTGTCCCTTTTTTAACTTCTAAAGGGAAGGGATCGGCGCTTTATTGTTTTTTTCCCTTAATTCTCCGGTCCTTGTTTTCAGTTTATGCTGATCTACGAGCCGGTTCAAGACGTTTTTTTGGGGGAACGGAGGTCGGGCCGGTAGTGTCTACAAGATTGCGTTACTGTACCGTAAGAACTCGAATAAACGAACCTCACGCTAAGACGTCCGAAATTCCCTCTCCTGGATAGGGGGACGAGCGCACAGCGAAAACTGACCCCCCTCAGCCCGAGCTCAAGACAGGAAAAAAAGAAAAAAGAGCCAGACCTTACCGGCAAAGGCAACTCCAACGTCTTAGCGTCAGGTTCGTTTATTCGAGTTCCTACGGTATCGTAGTCTAAGCCAAACTGCTGCTGATAAAAGTTCCGCGGCTAACTTACTTTGGTGTGGTCTGGAAAGAAAAAGTCACGAGTTTTACTGACCAAGCATGCAAGTTATTTTACTCGAGCATGTTCCGCTTCGGTGCAGACTAGAAAGGGCACCACGACTCTAAACTACATAGCATAATTCTTCAAAAGCCCGCGGAAAACCGGGGCTTACCTACGGCAGCCTTTCGAGAGGGGCAGAATGAGGAGAGGGGTTGACTAAAAAATTAAAAAAAGTGTGAGAGTGAGAGTGAGAGTGAGAGTGAGAGTGAGAGGAGAGGAGAGGAGAGGAGAGGGGAAAGGTTTCAGAATCCTTCTAGAACATCTGAAAACTAGTCACCCGTTCATGTTTTTGGGAATGATATACCATATGGGTAATATGCGTGAGTATAATATGGCAAAGTTATTCACCCTTGTGATCCCAAGGAAACTATTCATAGGCGTTCGGGTAAAACTAGTGCACTTGTACTCTAGGGACGGGAACCCCTGCTCCGTTTGTTCAACTTCCTCCCAACAAGGAGTTTCCCCGATCAAAAACTCCTGGGAGCGAATGGCCAGGACAAGGGAAAGCGAGAGAGAGGGATGAGGAAAAGAAAGAAAGAAAGGCGAAGGTCAGGGAAGAGGATAGATTCTGATGTATGATGCGTACTGTTTGGGAACGTGATCACCCCGGAGCTATTATACCTTACAGAGGGAGGTGAGGATGGAAGTGACTTCCAGTTGGATGTAGACTAAAGTGAGGTTGCTACCGCTAAGTGCTGTATTGCACCATGGTACTACCACCTACCGGTACTATATCACAGATCATGCTCGTCGGCACTCCAACACTGCAGCGCGCAAAAGAAAAGAAAAGAAAAAAGACGTTAACGTTATCACTACAGAATTGTTCTCTTCTCATCCCGCACCACCTTACTATCCATTAACTTGCAGAACTCTAAAGCAACTTTACACAGGAGCGGAGCCGGAGCACAGCACAGCACACACACACAAGTCAAGACAAGAGAATATCGTAATATCCCTCATCTCTCTCAGCCCGACCTATGATCGCTTTTCCTCCCTCCTCCTCTTCCTCCTCCTCCTCCATCACCTCACCACACCTCAAGCCCTCAAACAAGTGAAGGAAAAAAAGAAAATAAGAAAGCAAAGGTGGAAGAAATAAGAAGTGGGGACCACCAGCACTCATAAAAGCAGCAATCCCATCCACCCCGACTGAACCTACCAAAAGTCAAACCGTTTCCATAGCCACCATAAATTCAATCAATCAATCATCAATCAATCATGTCATGTCGTGTCGTGTCGTGTGCTCATAATAATAGAGCGCACACCGCGTGCAAGGCAGCCAAACAAAACACAAAGCCACCACGCAGCCCATCTGCTCATCCAATCCACTCACCCATCCATTCACCCATTCACCCATCCGTCCAGCAATCCAACAATCCAGCAATCCCTATACCGCCGGAAACTACGCTAGTCAGTGAAAGCAAAAAAGCATGTATGTAGTGAGTGAGTGAGTACAGCCCCCAGGCAATATCCCTCCTTCTCACACTCCTGCTTGCATGCAATTGCATCTCTATCCACCACATACACAATGATTACCTCCGCGCACAAACGACATGTGCAAACCGGTTAGTAGAGGAGAGTGAACAGAGGAGGGGGAGGGGCAGCAAGCAGTACGAGCGAGAGAGTGCGAGCGCCATCAGTGTAGTACTGTGTGATAAGCCCCTCGGCTCCTCCCTCCACCCAATTCAAGGGTCCAATGGTATTATAGCTAGACCACCAGGAGACTTTACCCCACACAATGCAGATCACGACGCCAAAATCACGGGAAGGAAGGAGTTTTAGGTTGATTACGCTATTGCCTAGTTGGTTTCCGGATCGTATTGGATGGACAGGATTGGATGGGTGGATTTGCGCGGCCTCGGGAATGAATGAGTGGATGAAAATTTGGGATGAAAATATGAAAAATGATCCAGTGGTGAATTTACTGAAGGGTAGACCTAGAAAGGAGGGTGCTTAACTAAGGAGAAAAAGGAAAAAAAGAGAAGTAGAGAGTTGACAGATAGGTAGGATAGCAAAAAACAAATCATAACAGCAAGACCGAGCCGAGCGGATTTAGCCACCATCCGAAACGGAACGAGAACAGAGACAAATACCGGTATATATATAAAACTTCCTCACGCCGTCTTTTGCAAGCATGAATTGTCCATAAGAGCAAAATAGAGGTTACTGCAAGCCACTAAATCAAGAAGGGAGACTGAAAACTATCACAGAAAGGAGACAGAAATAGGGGAAAGATAAGAGAGTAACGGGAGATATGTTTCAGGCAGCACACAACGAATATGGTACTTTGTTGAAGAAACATCCATGATCTACCAAGGTCAGCATAGCGACACTACAAGAAATGCTAGGCATATAAACAGACTGTACGAGAAGGACGGGCAATATTGTCGTCAGGAAAATTGCTTCATGGGAGGTCGTTAACAAATTCGTGAAACGACATGGGCGAGTAGGGAGCAGACCAGGTTAAAAAAAAAAAAAAGGAAGAAAAAATAAATAAGAATATCCCCCCTCCGCGCATCCCGCCTTCTCGAACACCTTGAGGACAAAAAATGACAGGACAAATGATAAGGAAAAAAGAAAAAGGAAAAAAAGAAAAGAAAAATAAGAGGAATTGAGTCCCATGCTGTTGGGTCCTATTTCCCAGCTTTTGGTTTAAATGTGACACCAGTATCGATACAAAGGTTCCCCATGGCCACAGGAACATATATAAAACGCTTTTTGCGAACCCGGGTGCCAGCCGGTCTCATCTCACTGAATTTTTCCCCGCCTCACCCCTCTATGGCCTCGGTTGAAATTTCCCAAATTTGTCGCCGCAAGGAATCATTATCCACCGATATTCCATTTCATTTCTCAAACACAAAGCACAAAAAGCATCTCATAGAATAGGGATCCCTGTTAGGATCAAAGATATGCAGATCCAACAATACCCATTTGAACCCCCATCACATTCTGTCTCCCCCTTAATTTGTTTTCCTCAAGCAAGAGAAGTGCCTCAATTAAAACCTCTAGCAAAACGCACCGGACCTCGTTCAACCGCCTTCCTCGCTCCCCACCATTTTCAAATTGATACCAACCTTTTAAAGGCTAGCATCAATTTCCTTATAAGGATATCAAACCCGCGGTCACTTCTTCTTCTGCTTTCTAGGAGGAGTAACAGGTCTACCCGCCCCCATTCCACCGTAAACGTACTTCTGCTTCTTCTCAGCGGGCTTCAAGATCTACAATGACAATCGTTAGCTCCATATACAAAATCTCAGACACAACGAAAAAGGTATCATCTAAAGTTGAGCATGGATAAATCTCCCACGTACCTGGAACGAGCACAACAGGCTCTCATCAACACTCATCATTGCACCAGCATTATCAAATTCACCACAGTAATTGGGTGCGGAGAACAAGGTGACGAGCTGTCTCTTGGAGAAGAATTCGTAACCGTCTTCAACAACTTGGTGAGCACGACATATGAGGTCCATGTCATGCTTCTGCAAAAATCTCGAGACAACATCAGGGCCAAATGTGAAAGAGACACCACGGTCATTTTCACTCCAGCCAGTGATATCCTTATCCGGGTCGGACCAAAGGAGATCGCAGAGTAAACCGCAATCGGGGATCTAAGAGAGAGAGAATATGAGTCGATTTTTCGACAATAATGAATGGACTGTGGGGAGGGGGCTGGTTACATCAGTAGGTCTCATGACCCTGCGAATTTGCTCCATAGAGTTGAGATCAGGGGAAAGACCACCATGCATAGTGAAAATCTTTTCGTCGATGATGGCGGCAATCGGCAGACAGTTGAAACAATCCGTAAAGGTCTTCCATAGCTTGATGTTATATCTCCTTTTACACTCATCGTAGAAGCCGTAGATACGGTTTATAGAGGCACACTCGTGGTTGCCACGAAGGATGAAGAAGTTTTCCGGGTACTTTATTTTATATGCCAGAAGGAGGCAGATAGTTTCGAGGGATTGTTTTCCTCGATCGACGTAATCGCCAAGAAACAGATAATTTGCCTCTGGGGGGAATCCACCGTATTCGAAAAGCCGAAGGAGATCGTAGTATTGTCCATGAATATCTCCGCAAATCTAGTTGAGGAACTCATCAGTACACACCGGGACTCTGATCGCCCAAAAACATGTACATATGCTCGGGCATTAATGATATCATACCTTGATTGGAGCCTCTAACTCCAGCAGGATTGGCTGCGATATGAATATTTCCCTAGCCTTAGTACATAAATAGCGAATTTCGGCTTCCAACAATTGAACCTGTTTTCCAGGACGGCTGCCACGAACTTCCAGCAGTCTATCGATAATAGAGTCCAAGTCGACTTCCGTTTGGTCCGCCATAGCGTGGTAAAGAGTGGAGGGGGGGGTAAAGAAAAGGAAGAGAAAGAGAAAAGGAGAGGGAGGAAAGAGAGATCTGGAGGGACGGCGAACAGAGACTAAGGCTGTCAGATGTGTCGACCTAAGCACGCGTTTACGGTTAGCCTACCTCCGCACGAAGGGTTCCTTCTTTCTGAGGGGATGACCTAGGAGATGGAAGTGCAATGAAGGAATATTTACCGGAATGTAAGAAATATTTTATACAATCAAAGTAAAATATTCTTTGATCCCTAAGCGCGATCCGGATTTTGCGCTTCGATGCAGCAACTGCTCACAACAAAAGAACAAAAAAATTCTGTTAAGTAGACAGGGGGGTAGAAATGACAGCGAAGATGTTTGAGCTGAAAGAAGGGGAACAACAAAAGATCAAGAAAAAATCTACTCGGCTTTTTTTTCTGATTCTTAGGAGGGTTCTTTTTTTTCTTCTCTTCTCAAACTTTCCTCTGGTCCGGCCGATAAGAAACCGGTTGTGATGAAAAAGGCGAGGCCCTGAGAATAAAGGTGTAGGAGGGAACGGGGTGTGGAGAAATATGATTCAGATGGGCGTCGATAAGGTGTTTGCCAGGTGGACGGTCGAGGGCAAAAAATAGAATAGGGCTGTTGCGGAATGTTGATGAGAGATGTATATTGTAAGAACACGATAGCAGACGACGAGCGGGTTAAGACAAGTTCTTAGGGTTAAGAGCAAGCAGAGAGCTATGACAACGAGGGGCTGTCGCTCGTCCTCGGTGAGGTGAAAGGTTCTAGACGAAGGGGTTACGGCAGAAATGGAAGATAGATGGATAAGGGTGATATGACTGCGAAGTCAAGGGTTTCAGTGGATCAAGAGTTTCAGTGGAGAAAGGTTTGTATCCAGCGGAAGTGGAGAGGATAAGAGGAGAGATCTGGAAGCAAAATAGTACGTAGCACGGGAGTTGCACTGGCTGTATCGCTGTCTGAAGTGGAGTTGTGCTGAAGGTGGTGGTGGTGGTATTGTAAGATAGAGGTGGTGGTGTTGGGAGCGTGGACCAGGAGGGTGGTGGTGGGTCGAGGAAGGTGTGGATGGGTTCTGGCTTTGCCGTACTAGGGGCAAAGATAGATGGGGTGGGCTGCGAAAGGGAAAAGGAAGGAAGAGGGAAAAGGAATATGGAAGGAGTACGATATTGTATGGCAGGACAGTACCAATAAAAATAAAAAGCGAGAACTAGGAAAAAAGAAATGAGAAAGAAAAAAAGGAAAAATAAGAAAGGAAAGATATTGAAAAATGTACTGACTGTGTGGTATGTAGCAGAGCTCTCGCTGCACCGTTTGCCAGCACCACGAGAGAGAGCCAAACCCAGCAAACTACATACTTCCCCCGTACTTGTGAGACTCCCATTCTATCACTCCTCACTCCTTCCCAACTTTCTTTCCCTATCACTCCTCCCTTGCATTCACCGAAGGTGATTCTACTTTTCTTTTTCTTTTCTCTTTCCCTGAAAGTTGCATAGGATTGATACTTTCCGTTGCCGCAGCTCCCACATTTTACAGTATTGTGTGCGGGTAAACTGAACACCGCCTACCGCAGGTGGGGAATAATTCAACTACGGAACACCACAGACAGACATTGCCGTTTGTTGCGGATTTTCGGTGTAGACCTCCTGCGAAAGGGGAAAAAATGGAATGTGTGCCTGTTCACGTCTCCCCACATTCAGTGAGCATGACTGTGTGGTGGAAAACTCCTCAAACATTCGGCAACCAAAGGTACGGGTTTGATCTGTAGTCGTTGGGCCCATACAGGCTCTTTTGCCCCTTGTTTCTTTTTATGGAACGGAGTCAAGTTTGGGCGACGAGGAGGGCGCCCCGGTACGCAGGAGGCTCTCAGATAAGCCCACAAGTAGAGTACCGGATGCTACTTGTACTGATTGAGGAAGCAGAGGAGGCGCAACACCCTTACCAACTCAACAAACAAGACGCGCGATTGATAAGAGTCACCTCATGACAGAACCATCTAATGACCATTAACGCAGATGCCAGGAGGGAGAGTACGGTAGTGGTTATTGGTGGTTATGGTACATCCAGAAATAGAATTATAATGGCGACCCAACGAGGTTGTGAGATGAATGAGGATCATATGGTCGGTATTCGTCAATTCGTAAAGTGTCCGAACATAAAAATGCCAAGAGCCGGTGTTTTACGCCCAAACCAGAGGATTTAGGCACGAGCAGGTGCTCGCTGTCCCCATACAGTGCTCGGATGATACATATATCCTAGGGTACCAGAGTCCTGTCAGTGCAAAACATGTCGGGCTGGAAACAAAAAAGGACTGGTGGATGGGACAGGATTGCCAACAAAAAATTTAAACAAGGACAGTGAGATTGCGCAGGGGGGGGGTGGAGATTGGAAAAATGGGAGTGGGAGAAGAGATCCCTTTGAAGAAGCGCAAAGCGTATAAAGGAGCATTGGGTAAAAGTGATGAAGGGCATTATACCGGGCCCACCGCACTTACACGTGGGTGCATAAGCATGCGCATAGATCCTGTATGATTCTACATACCGGTATATTGTAAGCACGGTATATATACAAAGGATATTCTCACTATCGCTCTCTCAACTCCTGAAGCTTGCCGTGCAACACGGTAGTCGTGGATTCTCTGGTTCTCCCGCAACCTTCGTAGCGAGATGAAACCGATAAGAGGACAAGGCGGAGGGCTGCCGCTACGATATTTGCTTCTCCTTTGCTGAGTTGCTGAATGTGCTTTCAAAAGCTCACCCCCACACATTCCCGGGCTGTCTGAGTTTGGTATTCTGATGCGATAAAGTACTGGCGCACAACAAAGAGATGCGCCTACCCCACAGAGAGATCCCTGGTTTAACGGCTGAATCAGCAGGAGTTGTTTTCTCACATTTCACCCTCAACTCTAGTTCAATGATCTACCGTATTATCTCAAGTTATACATTTTTTTGCCAAGACCGGGCGTTGCTTAAGGTTGGATGGTGCCCGGAGTCTGAAATGGGTCCCTTCAATGCCCCCAGTAAACATAGTAGCCGAAGTGTGGG
>Ga0307509_10005186_pt1 | contig 18279 bp, 29 predicted proteins | sample 10_EM_MG_FD_202245 | JGI IMG/M metagenome (GOLD analysis project Ga0307509, IMG submission 202245) | Populus trichocarpa ectomycorrhiza microbial communities from riparian zone in the Pacific Northwest, United States - 10_EM | ecosystem: Host-associated > Plants > Roots > Unclassified | place...
CCTTACTGTCTTGTCAAACGTCAGCGGGAATTTCATCACCTTCAGCGTGGACAGTCCAGTCAAAAGCTTTAGTTGCAGCAATGATTTTCAAGCCCGCCAAAACAGCCTCGGGCATGAAGGAAATGGCTGTGCTACATTATGATACTCATATTCCGTTGCGCCCTTTACTGGATTCCTGGTTGCAAGAAAATACCACTATATATTGCCATACACGTAAGACAATGGGCTGAATACTAGGAGTGAGTGTTTGCCAAAGTCGCCAGTGCACTGACTGACTAATATGAAAGATGGATGACAGCAAAACATTCCGATTCAGGTATCGTTCACTCCTTAACAGGTTTTACCACTATTGGTTTTGATTTGGAAAACAGGCAGTTTGTGATATTGGGCAATAATGAAGGTCACTAATCTACAACATACAGGTATAAACTCAGGTTATGAGGTGTCAACCTCTAACAAAGCAAAAGGTAGCAGGCCACTCCCGGAGAGCGGCCCTAGCGTTATTCAAGACTGGATCGGAAGGGGAAGGATGGCAAGCAAAGATACAGCTCGTCGTGCAGGGTGGCCCACAGGATCTCCTATGATATCAGCCCGTGGCAGGAGGAGCTGATGGTGGAATAATATAGATGGGCAACTCAGTCGAAGTCGGATTCGGATGACCCCTCGGAGAACCAATCTCCACTGTCCTCGTCCTTCCCCACACGGATGGCCCAAAATGCGAGTGCATGAGTCTCCCTCGGGGGATTAGGTCTGAACCGACAGCCACCCAACTTGAAGCTCATTTCAAAGCTGATGTCCAGATCCAGATACGCCTCAAAAACCTCCAAGAGCTCCCCTTCTTTACCCTTCTTCGCCCAAACCCGTACAAATTTGATATATCCTGACGCCGCAACCACACCGGGGTGATCGCTCTCAGAGAGAGTAACTTGTGCAGTCATCCCGGGGCCCGAAAGATCTGTGTCCCGGGTGGGGAACTGCCCGAGTTCATCTTCAGTGAACGAGAGTGACTCTTCTTCCTGGGTTGAGGTGATAATCACATCATAAGGCCGCTTCACAAAAGGGTCACATATGCCAGTGCCTCGGAATCGGCCTTCAGAGTCGGCCTCGTCATGATATGACGAGACAGGAGCGCCAAGGCAGCATTTCGCAGTGACTTTGGGGTCAGCGTCGGCGATAGCCTGGTAGACGTCTTCGGGCGAAGGGAAAGGCACTTCTGGAAGATGCCCTTCGTCTATCAAGTCGCACATGGAGTAGAGGCTAAAATTCCCTGAAAACTTGGGGGCACCAAATAACTGTGGCACGGCCCAAGATTGCATTGTTGGTGGCGAACTAGAGACTTAACATTGACGTGATAAAGCTCACCTGCTTCGCTTTGCCTGCTTCACCCGCCGTGGCTGCAAGGGGATGGGTTGGAGGAGTCCCCATATTTGCACGAAGAGAGACAGGTAGCATCGGCTGAGGGCCAACTTCCTTTCCGTCATCTCCCGTTCTCGCTCTGACGGCCCAGAAGGTCCACTTGTGCTTCTGACCCGTCCCATGACCTCCCCTCCTGTACATCGCACCATACGTAATGTTGAATGAGAAGTGTCCTGCAAACAACTCCACGAAGTCACCACCGGACGTAGCTTTGGTCCACACCCGTTTGAGCTTGAACACGCCGGAAGCGGATTGGATGCCACAATGAATTTCTTCGAGAGCTGTTGACGCAGATACTCCCGGACTGTCGGGGGCGGGGCCGACTAAAGCAATGGAAGGAGGCTCGGTGGGAAGTGATAGCGACAGGTGGTGCTTGATGGAGCGTATAGAGATGTCGAAAGGAACCTCCTGCATTGGGTCTACGATGGCGGGGCTTGTTAAGGTGGAAGCGTCATCTGCATCAGTGGGCGAAGCCAGGAAAAACTGAGCGGTGCTGTCATTGTCAGCTTGGTACGTGAGAATCGTTTGATAAAGGGCCTCGTAATGTGGAGTAGAGGCGCCATTAGGGATGGGTACTTTGGATAGGGAGGGTAAGTCCATCTTGTAAAGGTCGAAATTGCCTGTATATATCGGAGGTGGCTGGTGGCTTTCGTTGACCTGCGACAGTGGATTTGGTTCTAGAATGGCAGAACAGAGAGATGCTAATCACCTGAAGAATAGGACTAGCTTCAGTCGCTACCCGCTGCGTGGCAGCTTTGGAGCTGGATTTCGCAGTGTTCTTTTTGTTTGCAGAAGCCTTCACCTGTTTGCTACGTTTACTGATTGGCTGCGCTACATCGGAGTCTACTGACGGGGTGGGTTCTAGAGAGCGACCTCTTTTGGCTGGTGCTTTCCTAGTCGAAGTCAAGTCCGACTTGGCTCCCACCGAGTCAGGGTTTGCGATTTTCTGGGAACCTTTAGTTGTTGTTACGAGTCAAAACTAAGGCACTCACCTTGCCACGCATCTGGCGGTGTCGAAGAACAGTTCCTGGGGTTGCAAAGGAACGCGAGGTTCGTTGTCGCGTTGTTTTGTTGAACTTTCCCGGCCCGGTCTGAGGTCGTCTATAACAGGGTTCCGTTCTCATCGACTCGAGCATATTGCCGGGGTAGGTATGCACAAGGTTACCAAATACAAAGACTACTTGCTATGTCCATTTTTTCCAAATCCTGCCGCACAAGTCGCTCTGGTGTATCGAAATTTAACCTGCATATTTTTGAGCTCTTTATTTTTCAGGTGGTCTGAGACATACACAATCCTACGAGTACCGAATGTTTTGACAAGTTTGTCAAACAGTCGACATTGCCCACCACCATGTCAGACCAAATGCGCATCACTGCCTCGTCGCTTCTACGTTCCTTGGATCCATCTGTATTTGACCCTGACAGTAAGAGGCAGAGGCGAATGTCAGAAGACTCGAGCAAACTTTCAACAATTCTGCATTGGATTTCAATCGTCATCAGCCCCGATGCAGCCGTTTCTCTCTCTCGCGATGTGTCATCGAGTCGCTTCACGTTTTACCTTAGTTCTACTTCCCTCCATGATACCTCCATAACTAATGCTACTCGCTTGTTGGATATCTTGAGAAAGTCTCTCTTGATAGCCTCGACGGGAGGAAATCAATCCGATCTAGAAGACGAATATCTCGCTTTCGTCACAGACACCTGCTGGCACCGGCTTCAGGACAAAATCAATAACAAAATTCCCCACTTTCCGCTGGTGCCAGATCAAGCAGATGTTTCAACAATATCCTCAATTTTGGAGACTATCATTGGTCTGGTCAAGGCGTGGAATGCCTGGCGTGCGAGCACTGGTCTCCCCGATGAAGGATCCCCAAAAATAATGGAGATGCGACGAAAGCTCAACCACTCGCAGTCCTTCGATACTCTAAAGCACTGTTTCGAACAAGTGTTCCATCCACTCGACGATGCAGGTGACCGACGGCAGCAGTTACGTCGACTCTGGCGTTGTTGCTATGCACTCATGACATCTGACTTCTTTGCCGACGTGTTTAACGAGAAATGGAAAAACTACTTTTCACTTGAGACGTGCTTTCTGTATCGTGTGTATCGTCGGCTATGGCGTCTTTATTTCTACCGGAAGGGAATAAACGTCCTTCTTTACGGTGGCATACGGTATTTTACCCTTACCTCTATCACGCAAGAGTGCCATCCGAGTCCTCCAGACATCACGTTCTGTTGGATCCCTCGCGATTCTCCCAGTACTGTCCAAATGGTTACAACTCCTGAGCAGTTTATTTTCCAAGCCGGTCAAAGACTTGGATGGCGGGGAGATCTCGCCCAGGATTCTCGGTTTACGTCGCAAGCCCACAGTCTCTGGTCAGTGAATGAGACCAAGAATCTAAACGTCCATTCTATAGTGTCACTGGTCAACTTTTTATACTCGTCGGGCATTCAAGTCATGGAGAATCGTATTGGATCCAGCAGGCGACCCTGCGCTCTTTGCGAGTTTTACACCAGCTCTATCCGATTGCAGGGCTTGCGCTGGCAATGTTCTCGGTCCTCAAAAAAGTTCAGAGTGGATTGGAGCTTGCCGCAAATGTTGGGTCGAACTTTGACAAAGGACAAGGCAGAGAAGATCGTTGCAGAGATCAGTGACTATGCGGAGGCGTTGACGTGTGCGTTTCTTAGACCGCCACTTCGTGAGATGGAAGAATATATGTAAGGAGTGCATCCAATTGACAGTGAATTCCATCTCACTTTTCACTTGCCATCGCTTTGCTATCACAGGTCTACGATGGAGTTGGATCACAATGACTTAGTTTGGGAAGAAGATGCATTTCCTCTGCAATAGCTCTTATATCTTCGGTTACCTACCTGGACGCTGCAGTATGCCACCTGGAGTCGATCATCGATCTTCCACCAAAATCCCGTGTTTTATTTCATTCTACTGTTAGGTTGTATTACAACTCAAGAGTTTTGTTGCTTTCTTTCGAGATTGGACCAAAATCAAAGTGATTTCGAGAGATAACGACCTTCGGTTTGTAGTGACCGCTGCCAGTGAATCAGAAGGAAACAGATCTCGTGAGTCGTCGTCGCTGGAGTCTATGATGGTGTCTTCACGACGAACACGTACACCCGCCAACCCTATGCCCAGCATCACCAACAAGGCAGTAGATATCACCTTAGCTGCATCCTCTTCACTGTCATTGGTGCAGTCACAGATTTCCCCAGGCATCATGCTTCAGAACTCCAAGTCTGGACCTCGACACCTAGCTATCCCCACCTCCGCGAGATCAAAGTCTTTGCTCGCATCTCGATTCCAGTTCTCTCGTCGTCATTGGAGTCTATCAATGACAAAGAACGCTTAAGTCAGGCTGGCGCTTCTGATTGTTTGCGCGGACAATATCACCAACAAGGTGGTAGATGCTGTTCAGGCCTGTTATTGTTATCCCTTCCAGGTTCAGCCACGGCCTAAGGAGGTTGCCACAGATTTTTCCGAGCACGAGAACGACACCATTAGCGAAGTAAAGAAGGGCGAGACACCTGCTATGAATGTTTTGAGCGACACTGATGTCCATGGGACCGAAGTGTATACAGAAGCGTAAAGTACAGGAGAAAAGATTGTGAGACACGTAAGTGATTTATCGAATGTGAAACTGGACGCAAACCTCCCAAGATTGAACCCTTAGTCAATGACACAGAGTCAACATGCACCACCGCTGCTGCACAAACAGAATTCGAGAGATTTGTTTCCGTAGACATCTGGTAAGCAGAGATTTCCGGACTTGGCTGCAGCTGACACTTTTGTGTGCACAAAGGAACTGTTCTCACACGCATTTCACTGTTAGGGTAAACAACAGAACAGTTGGTTAATGGAATACATCAGGTCGCTCACATTTACCATGATTCCCTATCTACGTACACGCGTCATAACTTTACGACAAGATGACTAGAAAGTTGTTCCATAGATAGAGTCCGCTGTTTTGTTTTTCCCGGATATATGAATGGGCACGCACGAGGAGCCGTTTGCATAGCTCAGTGCGATGTGATAAATTCAAAACGATAGCGCAGTTGTTGTAAAAACAAGTCGGCTAACAACCGGCAAAGTCTAATTTTGGAAATTACCCATAATACTGTCTTCGTTCCCGGATAACTTAGGAACACACTCCTTACGATGGCTACCTCCCTCGCAGTAAACTCCATTGAAGAGCTGAAGAATTCCCTGTGTCACGATACCAAAGTGAAAGTTGCAGGTGAGTGAGACCAGTTGCATGATCGAGGTTGAGCCTAGAAATCAACCCTTTATCTTCAAGGAATCGATGGTGAGCAATAATATGGCATTGGTACTCAAAACTGAGCCTTCAAATATAGTTGATGGGGTACTGCGCGGCAAGTTCATGGTCAGAGTTTTCCAGCATCCCCGTACAATCCTGCTCATATTCTTTAGTCAAAGGATAAGTTTCTAAGTGCTGCAAAATTGGATGGATTTGGATTCTGCAGTGTAATCTTGTGAGTACGCAACTGTACACATTGATCACTAAGGAGCTAAATGAATAAGTTAGTGGTTGGGATCTCCACGATACGGTGTACTCTCGTGAACTCTTGATATCGAACAGGGCTAATGGGTATCGCGATGTCATTGCGGTGATCGATCTTTCAACCTTCAGACGAATCCCATGGGAAAATAATGTCCCATTTTTCCTTGTTTCCTTCTTTGATCCTGAGACAAAAATACCACTATCTGTGGATCCTCGCGGAGTTTTGAAGAGAGTGGTGGGAATCGGTCAAGATCTTGGTTATGAGTGCTATTCTGGGGTGGAATACGAAGTAAGAGGATGTCAATCTCTGGCTTTGCTATGGCTAAATCCTTCTCCTAGTACTTCAATTTCAAAGGTAGAGTGGATCCTTATAGGCTTGCAAGCCGTAACGTATTTATGTTACTTCCAGAGACTGCGCAATCGATAGCCGATAAGAACTTCACGAATCTTAGTCCTTTAACTCCTGGAAGTAAGAATCTGTACCTATCTGACTTTCGATCATGTCTAATACTTAGAACAGTGCATGGGTACTCCCTTTTGAGAACTCAGCTCAACAACGATTACTTCCATGATCTATATGATCAAAGTTTGTTATTTGATGTTGCCATCGAATCACACCGTGCGTATCGTCTAGCGATCCTTACTGAGTTTCTAGACATTTTTTTATCTAGATACAGAAACGGGTCCAGGCGTCTTGGAAACTGCCCTTGCCTATACTACTGCTCTCCGAATGGCGGATAATGCCATTTTATTCAAGTACACCGCGAAAAGTGTGGGAATGAAACATGGAGTGATTCCCAGTTTCATGGCCAAGCCATGGGGTGAGGTAAGTCTTCTGACTTCAGCAATTGTCGTGGATAAGCCCAAAAAGATCTCGCCTTTTCCAGCTTCCGGGATGTAGTGGGTAAGCCCCCGCCAAAGTAAGATACTTCTAGCCACTTACAATGTGTAGACATACACACGTCTCTCTTCAAAACAAAGATGGGCGAAATATTTTCGCTGTTTCGGATGAAGAGACTAACAGTGGCCGAGCTAACGCCGCAAATGGTGACACAAAATTCATAAGCCAAGAGGCAGAATGGTTTCTTGCAGGTGTTCTGGATGGAATTGCAGATGGTAGGTCCCAAGCGATATGCTCAGGCCACAACAGCTAACTTATCACGACAAACAGTGATGCCGATGGTAAGCCTCAATAATATGCCGTACAAGCATATCACGGAGACTTCGGTCAGGTTGTCCCAACTATCAACGGTTACAAACGCCTTGTGGGAGGAGAAACATTTTGGGCCCCAAACGCCGTTACGTATGGCTATGACTCTCGTGCTGCGTCTATTCGAATTATTTCCCCGCCCGCTTGTCCTCCGAGCGCAACACGCTTCGAGATAAGAGTCCCTGGCGCGGATATGAATCCTTACTTTGCCTTAAGCGCGATCTTTTCACTTGGGTTAAGGGGGATTAGGAAGCAAATGTGTTTGCAGGACCCGCCAATCTCTCACTTCACACCCGAGGATAGGAAGAAAGGCAAGGTGAGTCGCTGTTTGACACTACAGTGTGATGCATCCCAGAGCTGAATGTTTTTTAGGTCAAGATGTTACCAGTTTCCTTAGAATCTGCAACCATCAGGATGATGCATCCCGAGAGCATTGCTCGTGAATCGCAAGTGTTTGGAAATGACTGCGTGGAACATTACGGTGGAACCAGGGAACATGAAGTAAACTTATGGAACGCAGCTGTGACGAATTGGGAGAGTGAGTCGTTCGACCTGCTTGTTCCGAATATAATCACTGACAAATATGCACAGTCGAGCGCTATCTTGAATTGGCCTAGCTAACACAAATCTTTCTTCGGAAGCCAAATTTATATCACGCCTAAAGTAGAATGCAAATCTATACTTGCTCTCGACACGAGGTCATTTTTGCAGGCTGCGGTACCACTTTAGAAACTGAGGTACATCCTACGGGACCCATTAGCCCTCATAGCATGATGAAGGCCTGGGACATACCGAAGCTATCTTCTTTGACATCGTACTTTCCACGACCCAGCTAGGTATGCTTCCACCAGGGGTGCTGGATGTTGCCATGCGCCATTCTATGAGGCCGTTTTCGAGCTCTTTCAAGCGCTCTACGGAGACGTAGTGACCTCTGGTCCCCTTTTCTTCAAGGGCAGCGAGGGCTTCATCGCCTGGAGAACTTAAATCTACACTAAGAGTAACGATAATGCTAGAAAGAACTACATTTCAGAGGATTACAGATAATAGACATTTAACAACGTACCCGGTGCGCGGTTTTTCCTCGGACAAATGGACCACTTGGAGAACGGTGAAAATGCGAGGTGAGATGGGCGGTGTAAATGTATAATATAATGTCCAGATTTGTGCAGTGCAGGAGATTTCTTTGATCTTGGTTACTTTATGGAGTTCATGGATATAGCTAAGTCACCAGCGTGTCAGAGAATAAGAATCAAGGTTGCAGGCTCACTTCTTCTCGTGTACTGGTTTGTTGACTGCCAACTTCTGCCAGAATTCGTCAAAATTCACCTCGTGTTCACTGACTCTGCAATGCCATGGTGCACCATCGCCAGCGCCTTTGGCTTGGTAGTACGTTTGGACGCTTCCAAAATAGGTTTTGCCTTTCTGCCAACCTGAGGTGGAGGCGATAAGTTGGGCACCTTCCGAGATGACGGTTTCCTCAGCAGGGATTTCTGCGGATGGAAAGGATGAAGGCACCGCTATTGATACATATATGATGAGAGGCGCTCACCACAGGGCTTGAGGGGTTTCAAGATGGTGATCAAAGTGGTCATTGAGGATGAATATCAAAGGCCGCGTGTTTGGCGCTTCAGTGCTGATGCAGATATTTATACCCCAAATGCCTAGTGGAAACAACATGGAATAGCAAGGATAGGTACACAACTGTCATAAAAGCCTTACGGCTGTGTACTGCATACTGGGCTGTTGCGGTCAACGAGACCGCAATAACGACTCCGTCCGCGGGATGCTTCGTCTCGGGGCAGCCTGTCACCACGCTCTAGTACGACCCCAATGTATCTGCGTTCACCCCGCATCCACTTTTCCTTGTAAAAGCGAACATAGCCGGGTACCATGGCATAGATGGTGTGGTCACGCCCCATTTTTACCTATAGAAGAATAAATAAATATCAAGGGGGCAGAAGACAACGATGAACAATAGACCAACGTGTTGCCCTGGATGGAATAACGTCCCCCGTTGCCTGACAATTATGTTCCCTGGCTGGACAAACTGATCTGCAATGGTTGTTCGGTTACAGGTGTATTGCCAAACAACAACTGAAGAACAATACCAGAGAACTTTTTCAAGCCAAGGCGCTTTCCTGGCGAGCCGCCATGATTGTTCACAGTTCCACCAGCGCGTTTCGTGGCAGTCCGGATGGCACCTGTTGTCCCTGTTGTCAAACCAGTTCAATATTTTTCTGTGAAACAAGATTTACCAAAAAGCGAAAATGGCGAAGGAATTGGAGAGTCAAGACAACGAGTCAGGAGAGACATGAAGTTTCACTTGACTCGTGGTGAGACAGGCCTTGCAGTCGGCTATCACCGAATTCGTGCACGGTTTGCCTTTATAACGCACGACTCTCTCTCCTTTCACCATCAAGTCTTCAGACTACCACCCAAGTACAAAACAGAATGGTTCTCCTCGTTACATCCGACAATGAGCAGTTCAACGCTGATAAGGAAGTTGTTGAACGCTCTGTTTTAATTAAGAACATGCTTGAAGGTATGTGCTGGCTCTAGAGCTGTTTTCGTCGTGAGCGAGATCGTGCTGATTTTTCATTCCAGACGTCGGTGAATCCGATCAACCAATCCCTCTTCCCAACGTTTCTTCTAGTGTGCTCAAAAAGGTCAGACATACTCAAGCTCCAACTTCTTGTTTTAAACGCTCTTTCTAGGTGCTCGAGTATTGTGAACACCATCGGGGCGAGCCTTTGCCCTCCGCCGATGCCGACCAAAATCAAGACGAGACACGCAAACGGACAACCGACATCAGCGAATGGGATCAGAAGTTCATCTCTGTTGACCAGGAAATGCTTTTCGAGATTATTCTCGCCGCCAACTACCTTGATATCAAAGCTCTTCTGTGGGTCTAAATGATGGTTTTATTGATTTTGTTGCGTTCTTTACATTCGGCTATGAGTAGTGATGTTGGCTGCAAGACAGTGGCCAACATGATCAAGGGCAAGACTCCGGAAGAAATTCGCAAACTCTTCAATATCGTGAACGACTTCACTCCCGAGGAAGAGGTTCGTGGCTTCCCTCTCGTTTGTGCCTTTTTTTCTGACATACCTCGTACATTAGGCACAAATCAAGAAGGAGAACGTAAGTTTGTCTTAAATTTCTGACAACATGTCTTTCAACTTCATTGCACAGGAATGGGCGGAAGATCGATGAGCAGTGATATGTTTCAATACTCCACTTTGACTGTCTTCGTTACGACCTCATGTACTGAAAAAAAACATAATTCTTTATGCCTCGCGTCGCCGCTGTGTGATCATCTCGCATGAGGTTTTAATTTACTATAAAGTGTGCTTACATAACAAACCACTACTCTGGGAGGCCAAGAATGGACACTCCGAGTCAGAGCGTTCACGCGTTCGACCCCATCTTGCATGAACAATCTTTCTCACTGCTACAATGACTATTCCAGAACTTCCTGGAGAGCTCATCCAGCACGGTGAAGAAGAACAGTGGCTCAAGAATCATGTCACCCGCTTGTGCGGCTTGGGCAATCCTGAAAGGTCAGTTTCTGTCAACGGTCCGTCGTTTAGGTTAACTACCCCTTCCGTAGATTTCCAGGCAGTCAGCCCGTGAGCTTCGGTATTCACGACTTACAGAAACTGGAGAAGCAAGAGTGCGTCTTCAGCCCCATTCATGAATGACCTTGGGCGCTCAGCCCAAATATGTTGTCTAGCTATTGGGTTTGCGAAAAGTCCGATGGAGTCCGGGTTCTCTTCCTGATTGTGACGGACTTGGAGACGCGGACTCAGACGATATTCATTGTGAGTCCTGAGGCATCTCGATTCACATTCCTTATACCCTAACGTCCCATCCAAAGGTAGACCGCCACAACAGATATCGTCGCCAAGACGGATTCTATTTCCCACATTTCGAGAACCCTCGGAATCCCCTTAAGAATACTTTGATCGACGGGGAGCTGGTACTTGACATAGACAAGTCAACAGGAAAAGTGAGTAACATCACTTGCACCAATCGTCCACTTAATTGTAGCACTCCACAGCAACAAATGCGACTTCTTGCTTTCGATTGTCTCGTCATCGACGATCAGAATGTTATGAACCGGCCTCTTGACAAAAGATATGGTGTAAGCGACCAAACTTCCCAATCAAATCAATAACTGATTTGTGGCCGTGTACAGCGGCTGGACCTCTGGTTTTACAAGCCGTATAAAAGGATGCTAACCGACCACCCACATATGACGACCAATCAACCATTCGAGTATATCTGTTCTTGATTTCTCTTTCGTGAATATTGAAACTTTTGCGTAGAATTCGCGTTAAAGAAATCAGCTTCTCGTACCACATCGAAAAGATTTTCAACGTCGACATTCCGCTGCTGCAACACGATAGTGATGGACTAATCTACACATGCGTTAGTACACCCTACACCCCAGGCACGGATAATAATATGTTGGTCTTCCGTCTTCTTCTCTCGGTTCGTTTGATTCAGGGTTGCCTTCTGCACAGTTTAAAGTGGAAGCCCCCATCCGAAAACTCGATTGACTTTAAACTCGTCCTAAGATTCCCTCCTTCACCTTACAACCCTCGTGAACCAGACTGGCATGCGAAGCCTGTGTTTCTGTTGCATGTTTGGTGTGGTGACTCGGGTGGGAGACCACGGTATGAACAATACGACGACCTGTACGTGACTGATGACGAGTGGGAAGAGTGAGTCATCCACCTTTCATCGGTAGATGATGTCTGGACCTTTTTTTTCTATTTTAGCTTGAAAAGATCAGGGGAACAAATCGATGATCGAATAGTCGAAGTCCACTGGCACTCTGAGCTTCAGCGATGGCGGATGATGCGGTTTAGAGACGATAAACCTCACGGAAACCATAAGTCAGTCGTGGAAGGTATTATACAGAGTATTGCTGATGGCGTGGAAAAGGAAGCAGTAATTGTCTAATTTCCTTCGAAATTTGTTGAGCAAAATTGTTAATTATTCGTTTTCTAGCTTTTGGAACGGTGCTTACCCATCCGAAATGCATGGAAAGCGCGGCTTGGCCAGCCCTCCTTGCAGTTACCTCCAGCGGCTGCCAATATGCCAAATTCACGGCCACCGCGATTACCGCAGTCTAACGCACAATCACAGAAGCAACCGTATTCTCAGATACCCTTCAGGTACGGCCCAATAGCTCAGTCGCGTCTGAGCAAGGTTAGTGGTCCTTATGTTATCGCTGGATTGAAGCGGTAGAGTTGTCGGTTATGATAACGGCCGATATTTCATTTATGCGTCTTTCCCCTCACTCTACTACTGCTTTACCACCTAGAAATGACTGATCAAATTTTGTTCCGCCTTTGGCCGCTTTATTCAAACTAGTTACTCGTATACATGTATGATACGTCCCAGTTTATGATTTTCTGCTATGTATGGGTAGTAATAGTTATTTGTATTGATATGCTTGTATAATTGTAAGAGGTTTGGGAGGCTATATGCGTAAGTACGAGAATGAATTGAGGAATGAAACACTGAATAAGTAGTCAAAGTAACCCTGGGGCCTAAGGGGTAACCCGTAAATATACGACTCAATTGAGGGCTCTCATTACCTGTTGACGATAGAAAGAGCTTCCGCCAATCCATCGCCCTTGGACATAAACTCTCGAAATGTTTCTATCATCACCACAGAATAAAAACCGTTCTAGCCAGGTCTCCAATAGTCTCCTTTCTTCGACGCCTGCCTGAAAAGGTGTGCTCGATTGCACATCCCAAACTCCAGGGTTTCCCGCCTCGTCACGGACACTGACAAGCAGTGCATCGAAAGCCTTTCCTTCTTTGAAGTCACCGACTTGATTTTCCAAGCCACATACTCTGGCTCCTCCCATCGTTGCGAGGTAAAGCAAGGTCGGAATGGGCAAAGGTTTGTTTGTGAATCCAGAACTGGTCGTGGATCCAGAGCCAAGGTTGTCTCGACTTTGGATTGAGATGACTTTGGAGGCCACGCTTGCGTTCTGGATTGCGTTGAGGATAGAGACACCATATCCTCCGGATACGTCCGTCCCAAGGCCAACCTGGAATCAAACAAAGTTTAAGTTTCCACAGTCTAATAAGGGTGACGGGGCAATACCTTGATCCCCTTGTCGAGGAAACGTCCGACCGGTGCAACTCCGCTACTAATATTGAAATTGCTAGTTGGGCAGTGACTTATTCCGGCGTTTCGAGCTTTAATCAAATCCATTTCGTCTTCCGACAGATGCACGGCATGTGCAAGGATTGTGTTATTCCGGAGCAAACCAAACATGTCATACACGCCCGCATAGCTGGGTGCAGAAGGAAACAACGACTGAGTGAAAGCCACTTCTGAAGGGTTCTCCGAAATATGAGTTTGTATACGAAGGTCTGGCTCTGTAAAAGTTAGCTTGCCCAGATCAGTAAGGAGGTCGTCTGTGCAGGAGATTGCGAAACGAGGTGTAAGAATAGGTTGTACTCGTGGCTCATGGTTTGAGGCAATTGGTCCCGTAGGAAAGGCTCGGATGTGTGAGATGAGTTCGCGAACAGAAGTAACGGAGACATCCGGCGATGGCTCTACATAATAGGCGGGCGAATTGCGATTCATATTGCATTTCTGTGCAACCTTATCAACACATTAATAGCTAACTGGAAACTAGGTTACTTACGCCAACGAAAGCGCGCTGACCATAACAATCGACAATATTAGCAAGGATCTTCGTTCCCTCTAAGTGCAATGTTCCATAATAACAGCATGTCGTTGTCTATCGAGGGGTTGTTAGTTATATCAATCATACTTGCAGCAAACTAGACCCACTCCGGCATCTATAACGCGTCTTACTACAGACTCGTACGCCCTTTGAGCAAAAATGGAGTCCGAAAACTTTGCCTCGGTCGGAAATGTGACATGTTGCAACCAGTCTAGGAGTTGATATTGGCCCCCACTGAAAACGTATCTGCACGAGAACTACAAGTATCCGATGCCAGCGAGCTTACCTTCCCATATTTGGATATTGAGGGGCATGCTTGCATTGAACAGATGTTTATTTCCACTTCGAGATGACGTCTCTACCAACTTACGGTATGTGTGTCTATGAATCCAGGAATGATAAATTCTCCGTTCTTGAGAGCAAGGACTTCTGCATCGACTCGGCCCTTCGCTGCCAGAGTTGCCTGAAGATCATCGGGCTTAACGTCGTCAAGTATCCATTCGATGTTGCCCAAAGAATCCACCGATAGAAGACAGTGAGGTGACACAGAGTAAGAATCAAGGCTTATGGGGTTGATGACGCCTCCGTAAAAAATGGTTGCTGAGCCTGACATCTCGCAGTCGTGGTGAGAGATCAAACGAGGATCATGCCATTCTAAACAAATTTCACGTGCACACGCGAAGCTTGTCCCTGTACTCTCAACTTTATCTTTTCCTTTGAATCTCAAAGCACTTGATGTTGAATTCGGCGTCGAGCGGAAGAGCTCTCCTGGTCCATAATTGAACGGTTTTTCTGTGGCTACTCGGCTCCAGTAGTGTTCTCTTGCTCAACCCCCCAAATGTCAGTTGTCTTGACCTTCATATTCTGCGAAATCAATCGTTTGGACTCCCAGTTTGAGCGCAAAAGACGAGACCGCCATGATGTCGAGAAGAGTGCGTCTTTGGGCAAAGACGCGCCCAGACGCGAGATTGGACCATGGCGAAGGGAATTGTTGGGTTCAATTGATGGTCCAATTCTCAAGCTGACGCCATCGGCGAGAACGCTGACTATTCTTGATACATTCCAGCGGTGGGACCCTCAATCCGCCGATCTGAGACCTCTTGCAACAAAGCAGCTTCGAGAATGGCCCCGTGCTCGTGGCTTGCACGCCCTGATTTTGTGGATTGACGGCTCCTACGGCTAAGAATCCTCAGTTGTGGGAACTTGCGATGGAAAGCAACTATGCTGGATCCTTACGGCTGGAAGAGGCTGACCTGATTATTTTTTGATGAAGTGAATATGTACTATTCGCTCATGTCGACAGCGCGAATTTGGGACCAACTGCCTCTTGTGAATGGGGGTTCCTTAGAGGGCTTGATGGTAGACTCGACTCGCGCTATAATTTGTAGGACACCTGCACTGGTTTCTCGCCCTTGATCCTGTTGATGTACTGGCACAAATTAAGCTTTTGGACGGACTTCAACACAATGGCCGTTGCCATACCCGTACACAACCGACCATTTTCAGCCCCAACTTGAGCTGCACCGTATGGAATTCGTCTGCCTAGGACACTGGTTATAACTAAGGTCAAGCTATCTGATGCTTGGCGAAGCCCCTTTTCATGGGGAATACTCAGCTAATGTTACTGTTACTCCTCCCAAGAAGGCGGTATTCAATGCCTCATCTACAATGCACTGCCTATGGGTATCTCTCTTCCAACGACCATCTCCAACGCGCTTAAAATGACCCCTGAATGGTTGAGCTGGGCGACACAGTTCTGACCCTGTTAACTTTGTATTTCCTTCATGAAAATTCAAGTTGGTGAGACCTGGGATTGACGGCTGGACACTCATTTCGTCTTTCCTCTGACGCTATTACTACTCTCCGGAACTCATATGAGCATTATGGGAAGTCGATACGACCTCATTATGTCAAATGGATTTCAGTACGCCAATCTTGCCACTATCTTACATTGGTTAGCTCGCATGTCCTCCCCCGCTAATATTATAATCCGCTGTATTCGTATCAGTACCTTGAGGGGGTTGCTTATCTTAGTAACATGCCCCTTTAATCTTTCACCTCTGGCAGTGACAGACACCGCTAATTGTACAACATATCAAATGCAAATGCCAGTTTATTGACGTAATACTATAACCACCCGAACGTCAGCAGGAGATTAGCCATCACACTGGTACTTCGTTGTCTGTCTGCCAAAAAGTCATCCTCACGCGCAAGTGGCGCTTCACACCTATGCATTCGAATTTGCTTCCACCGTAATGAAACACTCGCCATCAGTCTACAGGCTGGTTGTGATGTCAGTTGGTGATTTGAGAGCTTCCAGGATGATATAGAACATCAACTTCGAGTATTCCCGGATACATACCCCCTGCTGCGGGCGACATACATTTGGAATTCAGGAATCGCACTGTACATAATCAGTGCGTTGCGACTGAACACCTCCCATGTTGCATGTTAGTGAGTCTCAAATAGGGCATCAAACATTGAGCATTAGTGAAGGAGACATGATTCTCTAGATCTGTATTACTGTAAAGTCAGTTCGCCGTCTAGATTTATATTGGGGCGTGTGATTAATGATTGCCCACATTTCAGGAGATGTGGCGCAAGCGTGGAGAAGTGGTTGCATGCAAATCGGCTTTTACATACATGCCAAGGCCTTTAGGTTACACTCACAATACGCTTAGTCGGAATTGTCCAACATGCGGCACTTCGGACCTCCACTGAGTTAGCAACACGATCACAGCCTTGCAATTGGAGTGAGGACGGAATCATTGGACTCGGTCTACACGGTGTCGTGTGGAAATTCTTGAGGTACATGTTTATGTAAATTTAAAATGGTGATCGGGTGGCACTGGAAGGGCGCTCCGGAACGGTCACGCGCTTTTGATGTGAATAATTAGAATGGGCCATCTCCCTAGCGGTGGACGCGTCGTTACGCGTTTGTTGAGCTGAATACATGCTACACTTCAATAAAACTTTGCCACGTTATCAAGAAATGGAATTTGGAGGCTGAGCTTAGCCACTGTCATTGCCATGTCAGCATCACCGGCCGACTCGGTGAACTCCCCAAGCTGATCCTAGAATTGTCAGACACCTTACGGCGCATCACCATGGATGAGGAAATGGTATTACAGATCATGATAAATATGAATTCATCAGATATATTTTTGGTGATATACTATGTAAGTAGCGACGTCAATACAAAAATGGGAAAATAATTGAGAGCAACGATTGCCAAATTTTCTTCCGAGGTGTAGAGAGAGAGGAATGTCCCAATTTGTTTTAGACTCAACTGTGCAACCGATAGGCGAACCGGCCACGTAGCGCTGGGCATTTCTAGCCATATATGGACTATGGTAGGATAAGATGTACCAACGAGAACAATTGAAGAGTGAAAAACAAGAGTTTGTCAACGATGTCGACATGGAGTGTTTCTTCCTTATCGATAAAGACTGCTATGAAGGGTGATAATACAAAGTTGAAGTAACGAGATTAAGTGTGGTGAGAACAACAAGCATGTGTTGCACTTTGATGCGAGATATACTTATGTACTTGGTTGTCAGCGGAAGCCATCAGTGACCGATTGCAGGGTCCGATGCAGAGTTGAGTGAAATGTGCAACCACTGAAAAAAGGCTGGCTCTGAGAGGCGTTCTGGAGAGGATCTGCTGTTGCGATGGCAGTCAGGGGAGTGCGAAGGGAAGTCGAAACACATTAATATTAATTTGAGCAAGGGAAATAGACAGGCGGGAGATTCCAGTTTGGCCGATTGGAATCCTGATTCCTTCACAAATGTCACATAATATTTAAAAATTATATAAAGCAAATGACAAAATTCTAATTATTCCTTGTCCTCCCTCCTCCACCATCTGGCACTGCGTTAGGCGGTCTGCCCAATAAGTTTTAGTCTTTTACTTGTGACAATGCCATCTCTACGTCGCACTGTATCTAGTCCTGCAGTTCGTGCTTCCCCTTACTCCAATACCCCTCTCTCTGTCAGAGGTAATGGTCACAGGCGGTCATCAGGCTCGGACACGACCACCAGGAGGGTCCTTGCCGACATCGAGTGGTGGAGGGTCACTGATGGTCAGTGCGACTCAAGCTCTGACCAGGAGACGGAGGAACGAATTCGTGGCACTCAGGATTTTGTCAGCTTCGACGAAATTTTGAGCCTTGGTATCCCCTTGACACACGTCGAGGCTGGTGTTGACCACCCAGTCTTTTTACCATTGCCACGAACTACCACAAGTGATCTGGACTCAATCGAGGTGAGCAATGCGCTCCTGGCACCCCTGACAATGTTGCTAATGACAACCTTATAATCAGACAACCTTGTTTGAGCCGCCGACCGAGCAATTCTCGACGCTGGCTATCACACCCCACACGCCGACGCGCGGTTCC
>Ga0307509_10005187_pt1 | contig 18278 bp, 18 predicted proteins | sample 10_EM_MG_FD_202245 | JGI IMG/M metagenome (GOLD analysis project Ga0307509, IMG submission 202245) | Populus trichocarpa ectomycorrhiza microbial communities from riparian zone in the Pacific Northwest, United States - 10_EM | ecosystem: Host-associated > Plants > Roots > Unclassified | place...
AGATAGATCCGTAAGATGAAAGAGAGTAAAAGACCGATAGAAAATCAATAGAAATTAAAGCGCAATAGATGAACGAAATCAACCAATTGATCAATCAATCCAGACGAACAGGAAGAAATTATTCAAGAGGTACCGCGGTGTAGCAAACCGACCTTCGAACTTCACAATTTCTGTTTCGTAGAGCGTGGGACACACAGAGGCTCATAACCTGTTGGGATGTGTGTGTGATACGTGTGTGAGGTGAGATGTTTGTTAATGACTAGTCGTACAAGAGAGAAGACTACTTAAAGGAAATCCGATGCCAAGCCCACTCCCGCACAACCAATGATAGACCTAACCCATAGACATGACCTAAGTGGGTAGCTGTACCTCAACATATCGTAGAGCTAATAGAGCTAACACTCCCTTTGAAAACCTTTTCCCCCACGAACCCTCCCAATGCCTATCACCTACTCACTCTCTAGGATACTAACTGCGACTGTATAACAGCTCTCTGATGGGCAACTCGATTTTGGTACCTGCTCATGAATTGAATCTGTGGCATGTTGGAAAGTCCAGGAACGTTCCAAAATCAACTGTTCATTGATTTGTATAGCCACTGCTTGTGATATGAACCCAGGAGCTCCCAGTATCTGAGAACCATAGGAAGAGGAGAACTTAGTTTCTTATTGGCGTTGCAAAATCAAATGATGCCGGTGGCTGGTACTGGTGTTTTCTTAGTAAGTTGCGAAACACTGAGGCTGTTGATCCACAGATAGAGGTGAGGAGGACTTTGAAACCAAATGGGTATCCAATACTGGTTATGAGCTATCCTGAACCCTTAGATATATGGGACTACAATTACAATGATAATAGGGCCCCTAGGACCAAGCTTGGTTCCAGGAGGATGCGGCTTTTCAGTCATTCAAGGACAGTAATATAAGGCAGCCTTCACGGTAGTTGCGAGGAAACGGTGGCGGTGACGAGGGACCGAATTTGGTGGAGCAAAAAAATAAATAAAATCAAGGTTAGGGTTGCAGAAAATTACCTGTCAACGATCCCTGTTCGTCACAGCCCCATTCTCGCGGCGACTACCGTAGAGTGAAGACTGTTCTACGAGTAGAACTTGTAGGGGGTGGTAAGGTGGGGGCACTTAGAGTGACAGGGAAAAAACTGCCTTAACAAGCATCGCATCAAATTTCACCAACAAGACTAAAGGACTATAACATCAACAAGAATTGATGCAGAATTGGTTGTAGAAGAGACCCTCATTGATTTTATGTATGATAGAAATAATGTATTTTGGTGGTGGAGCAGGAGGGGATCTTAATTTATATGAGAGTTAAATTTTGAACCATACAAATTTGTTAAGGCCAGACCAAAATTGCACGGGTCATAATATGGAAGGAACTGACAATAACGTATAACAGGTGGAATAGTTATGTTCATATTTGGGATTAGCAAATGAGGTCATTTTTTGAGATACCGGTAATGCCATGCCAAGAATAGCCGAGGCTGCCTGACAGTGCCGGACATGAAGGGCGGATCTGGGGTTGGAGGAGATCGGATGGAGTGGAAATCTACCTCCACTGTTACCTATCTGGTATTATTTAATAGATTACTCGAGTACAGTACTTGTGCTCGAGTATTCTCGCAGGGGGATTTCCCTCGGGTCAGTTTATTTAGCCGATGATTGGCCAGAAGGCGTGAGGCTGAACGTGATCCTGGCACTGCCGCATCCTCCACGTAGCACACCTCTGCCCACAGTATGCAGCACTGCCTAGGCCGCACACCCCATCCCACCTCTTCCCCGACCCAAATCCCTTGACCACATACTCCTTCCCTCATTGGCGGTATAACCTCCTCCCATAAACAATATGATATCCCTTCCCTCATTATTGACACGCCCCTTCTCCCGTCAACCACACAACTTCTCCGATCAACAATCTACCCTTCCCTCATCGTGGACACTCCCCTTCTCCCGCCAACCACACGCCTTCTCTCCTCAACGGCACACCCCTTCTCTCCTCAACGGCACACCCCTTCTCTCATCAACTATACTCCTAATTTTCTGACAATTGTAAAAAGAACTGGGTTCGCATATGCAGCGAAGAGGCAGCCCATCTGACCCGAGCCAAGTTCACTTGAGCTATGGACTTGGTGAGAAACCCTTAGGGCAGGGAACTCGAAAGTACTTGAATTTGGGTCAGAGTTTTCAATTTTGTGCGTTGTTACCGTTGATATCATTGGGCCATCTAGCATCTGCGAGCCTGTGCGGACCATATCGTTTTTACAAACGTCAGAAAATTACGAGTACACACCCCTTCCCTCATCACCGACATACCCTTCTCTGATCAGCTATACCCTTTCCCTCATTATTGACACGCCCCTTCTCTCGCCAACCGCACACCACTTCTCCCGTGGACTACACATCCCTTCCCTCATCGACGACAACCACTTCTCCCAACCACCACACACCTCTTCTCCCACCCAACTCCCTCCATCAACCTTCCCACCCTCAAGTACAGTCCAATAAAATATAAAACCTTGGCAATGGGTGGTTAGGTCTCCTCCAGGAACCAATAACATAATACCTTGCTTCAAGGAGAGCAGGGCAGTTTCGAAAAGGGTTGCAATATTCAACTCCATCAGCACTATCCTCCCGACTCAGGTGCGGCAACGACTCATTCGACGGTAGACTACGGCTAGCAAACTATCATACGGTTCCACACTTATCAAACTTCCACTAGGATGTGCTGTGCCCTTCAACGATAGTCCCATCGTTCTTTCTAATTATAAAATCGTCAGTTTCAACGGCACCGGAACCGGAACGGAGCAACCCCAAGCAACAACTTGTTAGAAACTCCCCCTTCTGCCACTGCCTCTTACCTTTTATACTCTCAAAGTATAATATCACTGATTCTTTCCGATATCTGGAATCCCATAGTTGTTAGGGTATGATAGTTAGTTTGGGGTACGACTGGTTTAGGGTCATGACTGCCACTTGGGGGTTTTTCCCGTTGTGTGGGTTTTTCCTGTTTTGTGTGTTTGTGCGCTCTCTTCTGTATCTAGTCTGAGCTACCAGTAGAGAGCTTCCTGTATCGTATCATCGAACATCCACATCGTTATCATCACATACCGGAACCACCACCTAGGTGCTTTTCTCCGTGCTTCGCGCCGTTACCTACGCTACCCCAGTTATCATTGGGTTGTGAGCGAGCTGCCATTAGAGTGTCGCTATCACTTTCAACTTGAATCATATCAGGCCATCATGTCGGCTATCTCACGGCTTCCTGTCAAACACCTACTTTCGCAGATCAACAAACGTGAACAGACAAACAACGAAGAGGGAGATCGTAGTGATAACCGAAGCCCAGCAGTGATAGTGGGGCTTGTTATAGCAGCTCTTACCTTACTTCTCGCGATTATGACTTACAGGCACTCCCGGAGCCATCGTTCAGAATCCTCTTTATTACCTTCACACTTTGTCAATGCATGACCACCCGCCCTCCTCTTTGTCAATGGTTATATTAACACACTCCTAGTCTCGCAATCCATTAAACCAAGTTCCCGGGAGTCTTCCCCTAAACTCCTCTACCACCACCTTGCCGAGGGATTTTACTAGAGCCAGTCAAGTCTTTTGTCTATAATGACTATTCCAACGCCCATTTTGCCGGGACCCAGCTAAGCACCTTTTCGTACCGGAATAATATCGTCTCTAGTGGGAATATGAGAGTAACATGACCTGAAGCATCATGGGGGCCAAGGAGACCGGAGTATTAAGTCACTTGGCCATACACCAATCTGGGCTATTTTATAGCACTTGAACTGGTTTAATAATCCGTAAGTAGAAGCTCACCCAGCATCCTCCCATCCTATCTATAGCAAATATGTGATACCAGTGTTTATAATTACCTGAACCTTACTAATTTTTCAGCTAAAAAGCTGGATCAGGCAGGCAAATTCTATCCTGCCCTGAGGGTTTACGGTGCTAGGTAAAATTGATCATACCAGTTCCATCCCCGGTTTTCCTAAAAGTCGAGCCCTACTACCCGGACCGCCTGATACTACGCCGACCACTTGCAAATATTTTATTTTTATTTTTATTCTTATTTCCCCTTTCGTATTTCTTTTGTATAGAGATTATCTTGCGGAATAATTATTTTTATTATTTTTCCGACCAGAAGTTGTGCTCTTTTCGATGGTATAATAATCCTAGTAATAGAGTGTTATGTTACTGTAGAAGCATCGAAGAGCGCAGGTAACCGGAAGCGCAAATAGTATAGAGGAACATAGAAGTGTGGACGTGTGGGCACATTAGGGAATGAAGGGATGTATATGGTTATACATGTACGAGCACAGCACAGTACTGTTTTCACTACTGAGGTAGTCGTTGGCTAGCAACCTCCAATAGAGAAGCAGGTACTTTGCACGAGCGGGCACGTATCACCTCCATCGCTTTTCACCTATCATTGATGATTAACGATAAGAGGCGATTTTAGACGAGAGCGTCCCGTTGTCTCTGGCATTGGAACCCTGTCCAGTGCGCCGTTTCCGATCGCGTGTTGCAAGAGCTCTAATCTACTGTACTATAACCAAATTATACAGTAATTTACTCAGGTCACTAGATTTGAGTTAGATTTCCCTTTGCCTGTCATTACAGAATGAAATGCAACTATGATATAATCTGTGGAAAAGGTTGAATGGATTAATAAAGTACAAAGCAAGCGTTGGAGCCCTTAGCGAGGCTTGGCGAATATTGGCAGGTACAGTAATTCCGTGGTGTCCTCGAGAACACGACACCGTGCGATGCGCGGTAGGCTACGGTAGTCAAACTCAGCAGTTTACGAGGATGAACTCCTTCTCGAACAGTTGAACATACGGTAGGTGGCATAAGCAGGCTGGGAGAGATCCATTGGCCAAAGCAGACACCGGCACAGCCAGTGAAGGCAAGGGTTGCACGTTGTGTGACATGGGTATACTGTATGACATGTGGGTGGCGGGTACAAGGACCGGTGCTCAGGCACAGTCTCCACAGTCGTATCTGTGAAACTACTTTAGGGTGGGTGATAAAGAGAGATCAATGGCAAGCAGTTTTCTGCAACCCCAACCGTGCCAATTTCTTTCGTTTTTGCCCACCAAATACCCTTGTTTATCACTAGCCTAGTTTAATTGCGGCTATGGTGAAGACTATAAGGTAATTCTGTGGTGTCCTGGAGAACATAACACCGTGCGATGCGCGATAGTCAAACTCAGCAGATTACGAGGATGAACTCCTTCTCGAACAATTGAACATAAGCGACATATGCAGGCTAGGAAGGATCCATTGGTCAAAGCAAACACCAGCGCGACCAGTGAGAAAGCAAGGTCTGTACTTGTATATTGGATGATGTGGGTAACCCATCGTAATAATACCGGTAGCCCAAATAGAAGAAAAAAGTGCTCGGACGTTGTGGGACAAGAGGGGGCTAGGTCTAGCGATAAAGACTAGGATGACAATGAGTTCGGGAAGACTGATGTGTGACTGAAACCTTCGTGAGCCAGCGGACCACCGGTATCGTAATACCGCTGTTATGGGCTCTCATTGGGTACTGTACCGCATCAACTGGCGAGATCCCTCCAGCGCTAGTTAAGTTCAAATAAGATCTTTATCCCAGTTTTGTCTCGAAATCGCAATAAGACGATATGCCATAGGCTAACTCTTTGTAGTTAGGACTAATCCTTACTCGTACAGGGCTCTTATTGAGACACAATCGTAAGTTTCACCTCAACCGCTTTTTCTCTCAGGGTACTGGCGCCTTGCCGTTCCCCGCCAGTTTATGATGTCGACCGGGGAGCCCACAGCTGGGCACCCTCAGTGGGGCTGGCTTTAAAGATGCGTACAAGTACCTTCAGTACTGATGGACCAAAACCACACCATCCACATACCGGTATCATACAGTTAGTACTCGCCTGGACGCTGGAATTTCCCTACTTAGCTAAGCGAGCGGAAAACACCGCAAACTCATCCTTGAGTTGACTCGAAACAAAATGAGTATGCACTGCCCCTTACTCGAGTACCGGTACCGGTACTTGGAGACGCAACTACAACTGATAGACTACCGTATGGTGCCGAGAATGATACTCGAGTCGGGCAGCAAGAACCAACATCTGCCCCGCCGGAGATACTGGATCTAACTTGAATGGAGAACACTGAATAATCCCAACAGGGGGTGGCCAGGACTGCCGAGTTACTTATAGGAACAAGTTCCGTATTTTGACAGGGTAGGAAAAGGAAAAGAGTGAAATATAAAAAAATTGAAAATTAAACGGTATGTGGAAATTTTTTAGTTTTTTTTATAGCATACTCCAATTTTCCAAACCAAAGAAAATGGAAAAGGAAAATAGTACGTACAGGGTGAAGGAGACGAAGGAAAGGAAAACGACAACACAAGAGAGTATGACTAGGAAAGGTATCCATCCCTGCCGTTCTGCAGTTCCACTGCCGGAGGCTTTGGTGGGGGTGTCGCTGCCCTTGCCCGGGGAGATCGTTACCACCGATGTGTCCCCGTGTGGCAATGAGGGCGCCTAAATGATTTTCGAGGGTGGTGGGTGGGTGATGAAAAAACGCGAGCAGTCGATAAAGAACGCGATCTGAAAGAAGGAGGTTGTCGGAGTCTAGGAGGGTGGCAGCATGGTGTTCCTCTAAGTGCCCACGGACCCAGTATCTATCTTGCAGCTATGACCCCGCACTGGCCCAGCAACCGGGAATACCTTTTTCCGCCGACCTCCCATGCGCAAGCCCTTTCTTCCGAAAGGTGTCACGTGTGCTTTGCCCAATTGGCCACGGGTTGTGCCAACCCACAATTTCATTCCATAAAGCAACCCCTTATTATATCTAGAAAATAGAAGCATTACAGTTGCCCTGGCTATTGAACGCCAGACGCCAAGAATCCAGACTTCAATGCCCCGTTCACCAATTTTTACTACCGGTATGGGCGTTCACTATAGCAAACTGGACTCTGCACTAAATTGACTAGCATGGCTACAAGGCACTTCCTTATAGTCAAAGGTTCATAATAGCGTGGTTCACTATAGTCGAGGGCAACTGAATGTACAAGCAGTTAATAGGTGCGGCTACCTATGATACCTCCAAACCACCCTTCTGCTATTGGTCACCTTTTGCCTTAACCCCTGACCCTACACCCCCCCAAAGGCCCAGTATGGATAATTTATGATATTAGACCGGGAATTGGTTCGGACGGGGAGTGGATCAGTTAAAATGCACGAAAAATGGAAATATGGAAATCTCAATTGACGCAGAACCCTGAAAAGATGAGATCCAGATGAACCGGAGATCTATCTGACGGAACGCCATTTTGGATTTGCCTGTTTTTGAGCTTGAATTAGGAGAATTTATTTCATCGAGTTTCCCATAGTGAGGATTTGTGCAAAATTCACATACAAACAGATTCACTTCATCTGATCCACTTCCTGGTCTAGCACGTTAGTTGCTCACCGTGGAGGTGTGAGAATGGGGGACATAGGAACTGGTCGCCGCGAATGAAACTTCTGTCGAGAATTGGCTAGGAATGTCATAATACCATCCGAAGTAATTCCAAAGGGTGACGTTATGTAATCCTTGCGAAAAAGGGAGGGGGTGCGAATGGCGGCGACCTCTCGTTAACCACGACCCACCGGACTCTACTTGCCTGCCATTATTGAGACGAGTAATATTTTATCACAAGGAATCACTCGGATTTTCCCCAAGCCCCCCATTCAGCACCTTCTAGTGTATCATACCATGATCCGTAGGAGGGTGATTTTTCTTGGCGAACAATATTGATTGAGTGTAATTAATCTTTTCTACTAATCAACGAACCAAAACACCAAAAGTCCAAGACCCATTGAATGATATCGGTAACTTGGTTGCACGCCAGCAGAACCGGCACGAAATGTTTTGTTTTTGTATTAGCATCCTAGACAGCTGTTGTGGCGAAAAAGAAAAAAAACATGGAAAGTATCTAAAAGCAAGGAAAAAGCACTGGATTTGTACGTAGAAAAAGAACAATGGATAGATGGGCTAAGTGTTCCCACTAGAACTCTAATGAAAGCATATCTAGAAGATAAATTGAGGGGTATAGCAATGGTACCTATTTAAATGAAAATGTTAACAATGTTGGAGTTATTATAAACACGAATATAATGTATTTGCATCAAGAGAAGTAAAAGTTACAGTATAGATTCCTACTTACAAATCAAACTAGCTCAAGTGCTGTACCATGGCTGATGATTGTGTATGGCCAAGTAGCCCAAGCTTCAGTCCCCTTGCCTCCCCTGATGCACCAGCACATGTACCCTCATATCACCTCTGGAGATGCTATTGTTTCGATCTGAAAAGGTGGTTGAATGGGCACCAGCGAGTTGGGCGTTGGGAAAGCTACTATAAATATGAAAAGTGACATGACCGTCTCTAGAGGGATCTGCGAGCGGGACGGTGGCTGGGCGTTCGGGGGGAGGAGTCCTGAGAGCTTCCTGTGGTTGATTGCAAGACTGAGAACGTGTTAATATGGGCAAGAGAAAGAGAAGGAGTAGGAATACTTTGACAAAGCAGAAAGGAGAAAAGACAATACCGGATGACTGAACCTTGAATGTTGGTACGACATAATCGCAAGAAGTAAAGTCAGAGCAGCTATGATGAGCCCCGCTATCACTACAGGGCTTCTGTCGTTACTATCATCCCCGCCTTTGTTTTCCGCTTGTTCACGTTTGTTGAATTGTGATAGTAGACTCTCGATGGCCGGCATATTGGCTTAATACTAGTATAATTCAAGATCAAGAGATTAGCGATATTGGGCTTTTCCTATATAGGACATAATAAGTACCTGTAGGAGAACTAGATTCTAATAGCTTAATTGCTCTAGGGTAGTCTGTTGGTGTGCCTTTCGAGCAGTGAATTTTAGAGAATGAGAGAGATAGTGAAGGCATGTAAGTACGATCCCAGTGGTTTTATATTCGGTAGCACTTCCGGAGCGCTTGTGGATAAGGCACGACCACGAGTACCCATTCCTGGGCAGTAGGGGAGGAGGGGGAGAATACTAATAGCTAATTGCATTCAATCTTGGTACTACTTGGACATTTCCAGCAACGGGAGGGCCAGGGGGGAAAGGTGGTTGAGAGAGGAGAGCTCGAATGGTCAGCGAGCTTCCCGCAGGTAGAGGTGAGCCCATAAAAATAGTGTAGGTGTGAATGGTGAAAAGGGTAGGAACTTGGGCGAGGGTGCCCCCGACCGTTTACCAAAAGCGTTCAGGCCTATGGGGGAGGTGAACCCAGTTCAGTGACAACAAGTAAGAGGTGACCCCGCAAGAATAGTGTGGGTGTGAGTGGTGAAAAGGGCAGGAACTTGGGCGAGGACGCCCCCAACCACCTACAGAAAGCGTCCCGGCATATGGGGGAGGCGAACCCAGTTCAGTGACAACGGGTAAGAGGTGACCCCGCAAGAATAGTGTGGGTGTGAGTGGTGAAAAGGGCAGAACTTGGGCGAGGGTGCCCCCGACCGCTTACAAAAAGCGTTCCGGCATATGGGGGAGGTGAACCCAGTTCAGTGACAACGGGTAAGAGGTGACCCGCAAGAATAGTGTGGGTGAGCGGTGAAAAGGGAACTTTCTTGCAGATTGGGGGGCCAGCAGGTAACAACTAATCAAACAAGGTCACGCATGTCGAGGTCACATTTTCCTATCTATTAACCTCACAAAACGCTTCCCATCCCACACCTTGGCCCACCTGACAGGCATCGTGCCTCAGCGAAGAGGGGTTTCTTCTCACTCGCTTCCCGGGAAAACGCCCTCATTAATTCTGAAAATAGAACTTCTGTCTGTGAAAAGTAGTATGAGCTGAGGTTGAATAAACGAGAATAGAGAAAACAGCCCCTCCTTTGTCCACCCATCTCAAGCCTTCCCCCCACTCGACTCAAAGAGCCTCACCCAGCCCCCCCATCCCAAACCCTTCGGTCACTGAGGTCACAGAACCTCATCCAGTTGTATCAAATTCCTTCACCTATATCATGTAACTGCCCCCCTTCTGACTTGAATGTCGCAGATGGCCCCCTTCCGCTAGATCGACTAGTTAATGCCCAATCTGGTTCCCCTTCCCCAACCCCCCCATCCGAACTCTGGTTTGAAGGCAAATTACCGCAACGAGGCTGGGTCGATTGACTGGCATAAAGTGATAGGTAAAATCAATCTTTTTACTGCCACGTCTGACGAGAGAAACGGTATCGAGAGCCAGAGGCTAAGTGTGCCCAACCCTGTAGGATCCCAGCGACAAAAGAAACGAGCCGCCTCCCGCTTTACACCAAAAATTGCCGATTTTGGACATTCATAACCCAACCCAAAACTGTATATATTTAATGAAATCGAGCTATGGTGTAGGCAGTTGTTGAAAATTTCTAGGCAAAAATTATGGGAATTTTCCCATTCTCCAACAGAGGTTGAGGGCTTAGGATTGTCATTGGATGTGGTTGCAATGTACAGTACCTTTTGTATGGAACACTCATACAAAATTTGAGGTACCTTTTGGTCACCATCATCATTTCTGGTATTGCACTATAGGCATTAACTAACAGAACTTGTCACATATAAATGATAATTCTAGATAGGTCTAAAGACTCTGAGGAATTTTAATATTCTCTCTGCAAAGCCATTGGGTGTGATTTTATGAGGTGAAAAGGGCCATTTTTGGCGTAAAATTGGGGGGGGGGGGCTCGTTTCTTTTGTCGCCAAGATCGTACATGCAGACACGGGAGTTTTTATAACCGTCAGAGCATCACGAGTGCTGGCGTCGGCGTTTGAGCAGCTTTGGTGTACAAGTACACTGTATATCCCAGCTTGACTTTGGGCTTGAGTGGTTTTGGTGTGTGTGTGGGCGCGAGCTCCGGACTCGAGCAGTTTCGGTTGCATGCCAGCTCGGCTCCAGTGTTGCGAGATGAGAGCGACCCTATCCTGGTTGGCGCACATCTCTGGTATTGACGAGAAGCTGGCGGTGTAAGACTAGACATAGGATCCCTAGGAGTAATGCTACTTAATATTTTTTCCTTCCTCCCGTTGAGTCTCTCACTTGGTTCACGATCCCGCCCTCTTCCCATAACCCGAGTTTGTTCTTCCACTTGGCAACCTGCACCAACTTCCTACCCGAAAGTTTGTTCAATTACTTATAGTGTGTCTACAATGCGCGGCAATGCCTCCTCCAGGAATCGGAGACATAATCCCTTGTTTCAATTAGAACAAGGTAGCCTGGACGAACGTTGCCAGGATTTGACTCCATCAGCTTCACATCATTTTGATTCTTAGCCCCCCTGACTACGACAACTGGGGTTCCGGTCGCCTGGGACGAACAAACTATCTTAGAGTTCCTACAGTTATTAAGCGTCCACTAGCACGTGTTGTACCCTTCAATCGCTGTGAACTTGTATAAGCTCCCACCACACTTCCAGTTACAAAATCCTCAGTTCCAACCATGCTCGAAGAGACCATCCCCAAACAATCAATTTATTGGAAACCTTTTCTTCTACCACTACCTTTTAAGTTACCTTCTATACCCTCAAAGCGTAATATCACTAAATCTCTTGACGTTGCATCATTTTAGGCCATCATCCGGGCCACCTCACGGTTCCCCATCAAAAGCCTAGTATAGCGATTAAACAAATGTAAAATAGAGGGCGAAGAAGGGGCTGATAGTGATAACAGGAGCCCGGTAGCGATAGCGGGACTTGTTAGAGCTGTCCTTACTCTACTTGTTGTGGTTATGTCTTACCTAAGCTCAAGATTTCGTCGTCAGGTCAGCCTTATTACCCACGGGTGTCTTCAATGTATGCCCACCCCCTTGGTATCATTAACATGCGAATAGGCGGCCTCGCAAGCCGCTCAGACATCCTATCACACATTGTTCCTAGCTGTCCAGTCTGTCGGTCATTGGGGCAGGGCAACAGCTTATAATCAGTCTTTTTGGGAGCTCTGGGACAAACTGCATCGGGAAGGCGAGGAATGAACTACGTCCGGGAAGGTGAGGACCAGACGGACTATAGGGGACTATAGTCCTATAGCTTGGGCTTCCGGTACTAGCCCGAATTGAAATTAGGCACCTCCGAACGAATCGTTAGATCGTTATGAGACATCGCTCTTGCTGTCCCCCACTATCCCTCCACCCCCGGCTGTCCTCCACAGTCCCCGATCGCCGCCTGCCGCGCTCCATCATGCCCGGCCGCCCCCCCCGCCCCCCCGCCCTCCCCTGAACATACATCTTGCGACTGGAGAGATCAGCTGCTTATTCCTCAATCTTTCCTGTCATGGTGTAATATCTGGAATCTCATCTGATAGTTATTTGGGTATGATAGTTTGGGGTACGACTGGTTTAGGGTTATGACTGCTGTTTGTAGGTTTCTCCTGTTGTGTGGGGTTTCCCCGTTTTGTGTGTTAGTGCGCTGTCTGTCTGTATTTAGTCCGAGCCACCAGTAGAGAGCTCCATGTATCGTAGATCGAACATCCACATCGTTATCGTCACATACCACAACCACCACCGACGTGCTTTTCTCCTATGCCGGTGGGGCAGGAGCCACCCGCGGGATGCGCAGGGGGATCATCCATTTAACGCCCTTGGAGTGGTTTCACGGTGGCCTCATGTATTTGGGATTCAGACCTTTGCTGCTCGTTTCCATCGATAAAGTCCGGGTTCGGTTATCTTTTTAATCATCCTGGCACCTGGACATGGGAGTACGGGGCGGTACGATGTCTTCCGCACTTGGGGGAGGGCTAACATCGTTCGTTGTAGCTCGCGGTTATCGAAAATAGGGTTTCGACTCGCAATGGTGATCCGTAGGGGGTCAGTTCGGCCTGTACAGTACAGTACACTCGTTCTGTCTGTAGAAACAGAACAGAGGAAGCGTCGGTCTTTCATGGACACTGCACCGCCTTTTGTCCCGTCTTTTCTATGGTTGATTTACGGTCGCGTGGCCTCTTTTTTGGGGTATTGTGCAGCCGGTGGAGGTGGGGGTGGCTCGTGATATTTTTAGTGGTTGGTGGCGTCTTGTAGAGGAGCCTGAGCCCGTTATAGCTGAACCCATACACTGCGTGGCTGGAGGTTATGTGGCATGGCTTGTGGATGTGACTGGGGTGCTCCGGGTACAGTACCCGACTGGGCCAAGGGACTGGATGGAATTTTTCTTTGTCGGGCTGCGTGACCCGTCTGCCGGATTGTGGGCTTCATGTTGGCATGTTGTTCATGGTAGTGCTTTATGGGGCATTGAAGGTGGATTTCTTTTGTTTATTTTATTTTGAAGATTTCTGTGTTCTGGCCGGGCTCTCGGTTCCTGTGGCGGGATACTCACAAGTTGCGTGGATGGTACTTTCCAGATGTACTGCGGGATAGGCAGGTTGAGTTGGGGTACCTCGGGGATGTACTGCCGCGGGGTCCGAGCCTAAATTGGCGGTGATACCCTTTATATTATAATAAAAGATTATTAAACTGTACTTCTCGCAAGTTAGCCACCTTGCCCCAGTCATGATTGGGTTGTGGGCGAGCTGCCATCAGAGTGTTGCCATCATGGTGTACCATACAAATGGACATAGCCTCGAGACGAATTTTCCCACAGCCATGGCTACCGCGCAGCCTGATCAGATGAAGGAGTTAGTCCAAGGTGTTGATGTTCATTCTAGGGCGCAACGGTGCCCCAGGTGGAGGGAAGTTAGGTTGCGAAAGCCGCAGAATGGGGATCGGGGGGTTGTTCTTGCTGAGGCGAAGGTGTAAGGTGTTGTATTTCTTTGTTTTAGTATTCTTGTTATTTTCCGGGAGTTTGGTGCTTTCAAGTTGTATTATATTAATTTTTGTCTTTCCTCGCAGAGATAATATCTTAAGCATCAAAAATATCACTCGGCGGTTCGTCTGCTGGTTGGGGGTTTGGATAACGTTTTTTCCTGTTTTTTCTTCTTGTGATGCCCCGCCCTAGAGTCAGGCGTAATACCTTGGACAAAGTTATCATAATTCATGATTATTATGTCATAGCACTCTTCTTCTAGTATCGCTTGAGCCATGTTGCTTAAACTCGCTACCGCAAATGGGGTACATAACTAAAGCTTTGTGTAGCACTTGAAGATGCATGTTTACCAACCTATTCATACTTTTCACAGATCAAAGCCGCGTTTTGTTTAGTAATGGCAAGGGGTTAGTGTATTTGTCTATTCTCGACGAGTTTTATAAGAACAAGTATCATAGTTGTAGATTTACAAATGATTTGAAGGAAATTCTTGACAGCCACTGGAGATTTGCTGATGCTACCGATTTGAGACCCTCTCAACAGGTTAGAGGCGGTACCCCGCTCAAGAACCTATCGACTATCCAAGATGAAATCTTTGCCAAAAAATTGGGCTTCACTGTCATCTTCTTCTCCAGCTAGCCCTAGAGATTTGACCACTGGTGGCAAGTAGGAGTGACTAGCTATTGATTTTTGTAATTTAGTTTGTGTAATTACAACTTTTCTCTGCTATCATAGGATATCACTCGCAGAACCCAACCGTCCAGAAGTTGGCCCGACTTTGTGCCGACACCAAAGACTACGTAGTAAATATGCCCCGCTTTTCTAAAAGTTAGTTTAGTTTGAATACCCCTGACGTGTCTCTTGTTGGAGGTGGCCTAGCTTTTTATCTTTCCTTAGATCTCCACCTGCTCGTGACACAAGCCACCCATTGTCAACCATCACGTCTAATTATCAACCGTCAACAATTGGAGAAGGTGGTGGGAGAGTAGAACTTCTAGTAGGGAAAATTAAAATGTTTATTCTGAAAGACAATCCAATCCCTAGGGAGAAGAAATGCAAGGGAAAGGAGAACGGAAAACAATAAGGGGAAAAAATAATTTACTGTAGCAGTTGCGGTATTGGGCCGTACCGTATAATCTCAAATAATAGAACCTTGTGCTATATAGTTGAGAATTACCTACTTTAGAAAAAGGGTAAAAGCCACCGCAGAAAAAGAGCGGATGAGGCACCCTAAGAGACGTAAAGAACAAGAAAATACAGGACTTTACCAGAGGCAACTCCAACGACTTGGCACAAGATTCAATTATTTGAGATTATACGGTACCGGTGGTGGGGCAAGTCAGGTATGCTACTTAATCCCCCTCCCAGTGCCATTGCGCATACTCGAGTGTATCATATTAGCATAATGAGGGAGAGGGTGACTGAGTTTGCGGTATATGCATCAACTCAACATTAGGAAAGTTGGGCAGGGGAACTAGCCTACGGGGTTTTACATGGCACCGTATATCCTCGGGGTATGATACAGGGAAATTTATAAAGTATTTGGATACTTTGTTCCAAGATAGGCACTAGCCAAGGTAACGAGTTCCAACTTTTGATAAATTACCCCCCCTCCCCCAGTCATATATAATTTAAACAAAGTAATCAACTCCTGGCGCCATTCCCTTTCTCGACAATAAACCACATGAATGAGATCCGCCTAATGATGAAGCCTAATGGAAAGCACGAAGAAAGGCACAACCGTGCAATCGCAAAAGACTCAAATTGGAAGGGTGAATGATGGGGGAACGGCCATCTGAATGGCTGCCCTCTCTCTAGCTAAGGACAGGCAAGGAGATATATATCTTCGTCTAACTAACAGCAAAACACTCCCAAAACTCAACGAACTCTCAGAAACAGACGCAGCTAGCACAAGCAATCTACAAAACATCATGATGCCCCTTCATCCACCGTGCTCCTAAAGCCTGTGCCCTGCCAGTGCGCTAACTCCCGTATGCCTAGTGACATAGGGTATGAAAGAAACAATGAAACTAAATACCCGACACCTCATGCCCTATGACAAGAAAAATCAATAAAACCATGAAAGTGATATCCTATGCCGCTAGGCATAGGATGTGGAAACAACCTACGACAAAGCGCTTAACCACCGGAACCACAATGCCGCATACCCTATGAGCGTATCTCTCCAGACCGCATATCCGCCATGATGCATATCCGCCTAACCGCCTAACCGCATACCCTAAGGCAATCCAACACCTAACACAGCCTTTTATCTAAAAGAGTCAGCAAAGTTCAGGTAACTTGAATCAGAAATGCCGATATCACATACCAGCATCAACAGATCCAAAGGGAGGGTTTTGAATAAGCTTTTACTTACAAAACACCAAACCAGCCCAAGTGCCGTAAAGTAGCTCACACCTATACAGCCAAGTGAGTCCACGCCCGGGTCCCCTTGGCCGCAATGCTCCTGCTCATGTTACTCTCATATCCTCACCAGAGGTCGTGTTGCTCCGGTATGAAAAAGTATTTAAATGGTGACCAGCAAACTGGGCATTGGAATGATCATTATAGATAAAGACTTGATTGGATCTTGTAAAATCTGCCGCTGGGATGGTGGTTGAGGGGTTTGGGAGAAGAGTTATAGGAACTTGCTGTAACGGGTTGCGACACTAGAAATATATTAATATGATTAACAATAAAGAGGTGGGGGGGAGCATGCATCGACAAAGTGTGAAGGTAATAAAGGGGCAGCTGAACGACGAAACAGGGAGTGTCTGTAAGACATAATCGCAATAAGTAAAGTGAGGGCAGCTATAACAAGTCCCGCTATCACTGCTGGGCTTCGGTCATCACTAGGATTCCCCTCTTGGTTATTTGTTTCTTGACGTTTGTTGAATTGTGAAAGTAGGTTTTTGATGGGAAACCGTGAGATAGTAGACATGATGGCTCAATATGATGCAAGTTGAAAGATTCAGTGATATTATACCTTGAGGTATAAAAGGTAATAGGCAGTGGTAGAAGGAAGAATTCCTAACAAGCTGTTTGTTTGAGGTTGCTCTGTTCTGTCGTGGCGGGGGCTGAGGATTTCATAATTAGAAAGAGTTATGGGGCTGTCATTGAAAGGGACAGCACATACTTGAGGAAATTTGATAAGTGTAGAACCCTATGATAGTTTGCTAGTTGTAGTCTAGGTCGAATCGGTCGCCGTCAGAACAGTCGTGGTGGTGAGCAGCGAAATGGGATACAGCTGATAGAGTTGAATATCGCGACGCTTTCCCGGACTCCTTGTTCTAGTTGAAGCAAATGTATTATGTTTTTGGTTTCCGGAGAAGATATGACTACCCATCATCGGCGCTTTATATGTGGATGAACATTAGTACTTAACGGTTGAAAGGTTGGTGGAGGGATTGGGTAGGAGAAAGGGTGGGGCAGCGTCATGGGGCAAAGATGGAATAAGAAGTGCCAAACGGTGAGAAAAGAAAGGCAAGTTGTCTTTTTATGAGAGCAAATGGAGCGAATCGAAACGAAAATTGCCTTTTTACAAGTGCAAATGGAGGGGAGCGAATGGATAACTTTCTAAATTACTTTTTACAAGTACAAAGAAGCCAAAGGAAACGAAAATTGGTTTTTTCAAGTGGAAAAAAAGAGGCAAAGGATATAACTTTCTTTTTTACGAGTGCAGATACATGCACTTGTCGGGGGAGAAACCAAAATTACTTTTTACGGGTGCAAATGGAGGGAAGGGAGAGGAAAATTGCTTTTTTTACAGAGGCTGCCTCAGAGTCGGGACCATGCCCAGCCTCGCACAGCACCGCATTCTGGCCAAAAAAGTACCGTGTGTATAATACTCGAACACAACGAATACACAAAGGAACTAACGCCAGGGGTATGCACCAACCAGAAGGTTTCACTCATTTCACCCGCAGACCCCAGAACCACGTTCATCCCTGCTGCGGAAACGATTGACACGAACCACCCGCTCACCCACTTCCCCAAAAAGTTAAACCAATAGATCCGATCCGAGTAGGAATCACTGTTCTACTCGAGTACAGGGAGTGGATACCTGAGAGGTTCGTGGTTATTGAGGCACTGCATTTAGCACAGTCCAGCGTAGGATCGGCAGCAACTGTCTACTCGAGTACTCCAGTACACACCAGTCGTGGGAAAAGTGGAGTTTACACTCGCCGTTTCTGCGACCACATCCACCGGCCAACTTTTGCTTTCCAAGAGAGTGTGACTGAACCTATACCTATGAAACTTATTACAATATATGTTTACATACTCTCCGGAGTGGTAAACTCTCATCTTCTGCTATTATCATAGAAAGGCATTTTGCCGCTGAGGAGCAATGGGTTGGGAAAGCTGGGGTGGAATACTACTTCGCTATGTACACTCCCGTTCGCAAAGTTTTCGCGGAGAGAGAGGTACTGTGGCGGTGTCTTGGCGGCGATGGAGGTACTGCTACAAGAATTTGTGTGTAATTTGCACTGAAAAGGTTGTTCTAGTACCTTTG
>Ga0307509_10005188_pt1 | contig 18272 bp, 16 predicted proteins | sample 10_EM_MG_FD_202245 | JGI IMG/M metagenome (GOLD analysis project Ga0307509, IMG submission 202245) | Populus trichocarpa ectomycorrhiza microbial communities from riparian zone in the Pacific Northwest, United States - 10_EM | ecosystem: Host-associated > Plants > Roots > Unclassified | place...
CCAGGATTTATTCTGAGCATGAGCTAAAGTGGCAAATATCCAATAGAAACCGTGAATAGATAGTTCAACCAATAGTAAAGCAGAAAGCGTTCGAGGAATTCTTTCAACCCACACCCCTTAGTGCGTGCGCTATTCCCAATATCGTCGTTAGCTTTGTCAGCCCTGTGTTCGCGGACTAGCCCTGGTATCCGAGTAACTACCGTAGCTACAGTAGGCTGCCGGGATTGTTGAGTACTCGAGTACTCGTCCCAGGCCACAAGTCCCCGAAACAGGGATTTCAGGAATTGTGGCAAGAAAAAAGGAATCTGTGCGTACCCAGGCGGCAACACCAGATACACACCCCTTCCTGTTTTCGGGTGTTCCTGGTCCTAGACAAGTGCTTGATACTAGTCTCCAAGTACGCGAGTCATGGTTGAACCTCCAGGATCTGGGAAAAAAGTTAAAGTTTATCTTCCCGATATCAAAGTGGCGAGGGGCTCTGGAGGCGGGGGCGGGGGGGCGGAACAAGGAATAGTGGGATTGGATAAGATACCGTAATAAGACTGCATACATACGGCACAGCACCAGAGGCATTACCATAACAAGGCTAACGCGGATAACTGCTAAAGGCCACAGCGGTTAAATGATATCAGCATGATTATTATTATTATTATTATTATTATTATTATTATTATTATTATTATTATTATTATTATTATTATTATTATTATTATTATTATTATTATTATTATTATTATTTTACCGCGGTTAGATCTTGTCTGTTTAGGGGTATAGTAAGTAGGATATGGTACCACGAAGTGCAAGTACGGTATTGCAACTTGGGACATGAACGATCATAACAAACCGCTCCCCATTTCTGCATATAGGAATGACCGGCGCGTTGGGGGACACCTACCAGAAGCGTGATGCTGACGGTCAGATGTGGAGATTTACCCGTCATGGTTAATCTCGTACATTGCATCGGAGACTATGTTCATAAGTTAGCTAAAGCTGCAGCTGTATCAGGACCCTTCTTCCTCCTCCTTTCAGACAATGGTCGTTCCGGCTCATACGTGGACATCCGGTCATGTCGGTACACATCACGGCCGGCACTGCATCCCGTATTATTATTAAGGGAGCCAATCTCCGGTAGTACAAGCCACCCACCCCTCTGCAATAATGAGCCTTTTATATACGGCGATACTCACCTACTGAGCCTTCTCTCTCCCTCTCTGCTCGTTTTCGCTAATAGGAAATTTGCTCTTTCACAACAAGGTCCTTCATTGTTGGGAATAGACTAGGCAATTTCTCATGAAAAGTTCTGATGGGAAACTACCGCTTCTCTCGTTCTGCTCACTGGTGTCTTTTCATGTGTCTCAAACTTGGGATGGATCCCTGACGCGGAGACGCCGGGATCGTGGCGATTTCTTTTGTGGCAAACCTCTGCAATAACAACCAGCGATTTGACATAAGGGACGTACGAATGGGGGCCAAATGGAGGTTGTTGATTATGGTATGATGAGGGCATATCATTGCTTTGCCTACGGTGGGTCTGCCGGGATGTCAATTTCAGCTACTCTTGAATTGTAATTGTTGTAGGGGTGATCTATCGTAGTAAGTTAACGGCGTGGATCATTAATCATGGAGGCTTCTCTCTCTCTTTTTTTTTTTTGGCTGTATTTGGTAGTATCACTGTTGTACTACATGTTAAGGTCTACAAGTAACAGGGGCACTTGTACCTGTTATACTCGTCCCCCGTAAGAGGTACCCGAAAACAGAGGGGGTATATTTTGTATGGGCGCTCGGGCACGCACAGACATTTTCCCATATATTTCTTCAATCCCTGTTTTCGGGTACCTCTTATGGGGGGAAGGCAGAGCCATGAGATCTTCCATTTGTGTCTTTGAATAGAACAAAGTAGGGGCTGGGTACTTCTCTCACTCTCACTCTCGTGGTACGGTACTTGACCACGGGTTTCCTGGAGGGATGGTTTCTGCTGACGTGCAATTCGTCACCATTGCCCGTTACATGCTCGTAATTGAGAGGCCTTTGTGAACACCACCACCACCATGACGTTGGGGTGACTCCCACTAGTAAGGTCTTGTGTGTTTTTTTTTTGTTTCTCTGTCCTTGAGAGGGCCCGGACAGCACCTCCTCTGCCGTCCCCCCACCTCTTCCCTAAAGTAGGGAATTCTCGACCATATAGCGTGGGGTTCGATTATCCGGGCCTTTACAGGACGAGAACTACAGTAAGTCGTAACATTCCTTCCTTCATATCTGCCTGCGAGAATTAAGGAATAAACTTTAGTGGTCCCACAGCCCCTCCCACCGGTATCGTATCAAACAATAATTTTAACACAACAAGAGGAAAAACAACAACAATATCAAGCCGGGAGATTCCTCAAGTGCACACACGTCAAGTTTGCCTCATGAAATATGCATAGAATTTAAGCCCTCGTCTCGCCTATGAGGGGATACGGCACGATACGAGTGCACTCCGGTGAGTAGACTTGAGAGACAACAACACGCATATCATACACCTTAAATCACAGACTGACGCACTCTACTAGTAGGGGTCCCTTTGGCGAGTGTTCAAATGGAGTCTAAATAGCGATGCTGTGGGCGGTACAATTAGCATATGATAGTGGTAATAAGGTTAATTAAAGGAAAGACTCATCTTTAGAATATACTCGAGTACAGGCTGAAAAAGGACCTATCCTGATAGAGTTCCAGATCGGAGGGGGAGGAAAGGGAAAAAAGGGGAAAGGAGTACCTGTGATCATCGGCTTCGCCATGGAATGTAACAAGCTAACTGCGGGTAAGTGAATTATTCATCATTCTCGAGTAGACAGGATTGGGATTGGCAATTTTACAAAGGAAGTGGGGAAAAAAGAAAAGAAAGTTGGAGTACCGGTAGCAGGTTGATGATGGGGGGATAGAAGGCAGTTGTTGGATGGCTGGAAGGTTCAGTGTTCTCTGCTAAGTCACCGCACTCAAGCAAAACTGGCCTAAGGATGGCTAATTGCTCGAGAGGACCGGCATGCTACGCTACGCTACCTATCACTTTCGAATTTCTATTACTTTCGAATGGAGAGATGACCAGGGGAGATTTAGGATTGAACACTGGATTACCGTGAAACCTCGTGACATTCTCTAACAGATTATCAACAGGAATCAGCTAGTCAGCCCAGAGCAGGCTCAGATCGACGCGTCAATATAATCACGGATACCAGTTAATGGCATCCAACACTCATTGAGGGCTGATCTTATACTGTGTCTGGGGGGCGCTGGCCTTTCTCGGGGCGCTTTTTGCCTCCGAATCCGGAGATTACAGGGCAGACGGAGATAACTGGGCTTCACGAGTTTTTAGGGTATCCCTTGGGCAGATGACAGGGTCAAACTTGTCACCTGGTCTGTGGAAGACGTTTTGATTGGGGTGTGACGAGCAGGACCGCCCCCTCACTTTGCGAACTTTCCCGTCACTCAAGAGATGGGGGTGCGGCAAGTTTTACCGTGTCCATGGGATAGGCTAACGGTGATAAACGCATTTTTGCCTGCTTTGCTGCCGTTTTCCTTCTGTTCTTTTTCCTTGGATTGTTAGGATTGGATTGCGTGTATCCGTTTGGCCGCCGTCGAAAAAAGTGATATCCGGAGTGTTTCTAAGGGCGTCTCTGCTTGCGGCACAGAACTTCAACAATGACCCCGGTTATAGAGTTTTGTGCGGAAACTCCGTTTTGATGTAAAGTGTCGTGTCTAGCCGACAAGGGATACCAGCAATCAAGTTTCTACAATAGGTCCGAGATGAGGGTACTCCCCCCCACCCCGCCAAAAAATAATAAGTAGAAAAACCCTAGCGGTATTTCTTTTACAAAATGACATAATGACAACCCTTGTGAATAGTGTAGGGACATGACATGACAACACGACTGGACTTTTAAACGATCGCTAGCAAAGAATCAGGAAAAAAGTAGATATCCAAGCTCCTGCTTATCTTGCACCTCTTCTCCATCCATTTCTCATACTTTCCATAGGCCAACCCCCATGGTATTCTTTGCACGTTTTCTCTCCTATGGTACCACCGCAACCTAAAATGCGGCCCTACCAACAATTAAAACCGATAAATAAACACAATACGGTGTGGGTGCTGGTGAGACTGACATTTGGCCTCTATTTAGAAGCATGGCTGTCTTCGCTGAACTCCGCGTTTATGGAACTAGATGAGACTTGATAATATTGAATAGTTTAGGGTTCGTGCTTATTCTACTGGTTTAAATGGCGGTATCATACTTTCTGATCTATGATACGGTATCTTTCACCACACCCCATGGGTGGTATCATGAAGAATCACTCGTAGAGTCATGCCAAAATTGGATAAGACCACGGTTCTTGGCACGGCTAAAACGTGAAGGTCCGCAGAATGTGGGTCTCTCTACCCTATGGAATTGCTTTCGTTAGATTTTGTAAAGACTATGTCAACTTGGAAGGACTACAGTTGTAGGGTACAGCACAAGGGTAGGAACCCATTAACCGGAACATACAAGGATATAATTTGCTGGTCAACCTTGAATAACTGTTCCATAACATCTTGCCTGACCCAGTGCAACTCGCGCTTCGCGATTTCAATATTTTCGAAAACCGACGGCGGGCCAGACGGCACCTCCAACGATAGGATAGTCACGTTTTCAGCATAAAAAACACGAAATGGGAAAGGTTTTATCGTAGAAAAGGACAAGTGGTCTGTTGGACTCTGGTCTGGTTTGTCGTAAATTCCTTAAATTTATCCTAGTAGTACCTAGCCGGTTTGTCGAAATTACATGTGTAGAGTACTTGTCCCAGGCCATAAGTACCCGAAAACAGGGATTAAAGAAATATATGGCAAAACATCCGTGCGTGTCTGTGCCCCCATACAAATGATCCCCCTTCATTTTCGGGTACTTATGGCCTGGGACAAGTATAAGGGGAATTGTGTAGCCGAATACCCGTGGGCTATTTATGCTAAATTTTGCTGATGCCAGAAGGTCTGTGGAACTCTTGGCGCACTGGCTGGCTAGAGCAGATATCATTCTCTGAGTGGTGGAGGCCGTCGAACAAATAAGAGGAAGTTCGTCAGACTTACCATTGATGCCCGGTACGGAGGGCTGTCCGACCCAATAGATGGTGCCCTAGATGACCATTTCGCCATAATCCGCCTTGCCTAATGTCAGCCTGGTGGGCACAGTATGTGGGGTGAATGGTGTTGTCAAAGGAATGGTCTGCCTTAACTTATTAGTATCGGTATATAGTAATGCTTGATGGACCTCATTACTCAATTGTGTCACATTTGATTCTGGATTAGTTGGTTTCCCCACAACTACGGGAGCGCTTTCGTTCATTTCAGTCCTTAACATGGCGAGCTTGGCCAGCCACTGGTTCGTTGGTATCAGGGTTTCTGTGGTAATCTGTCGCAGCAAAGCGCCTCCACTTGACACTTTATAACCAAAGCCAGGCGAATTCTGGATGTTTTTACTTCAGCCCCTACATTATTCCAACGTACTGGTAAAAGTGCCCCCTTAGGGGATTAACGAGCAGTTAATCTAGGTCAACCCGCAAAATGATCCCTGTCTTGTACGAAAACCTCACCCATGGCACTTGTACTAGCGGTGCGAATCTTTCCAGTGAATGCAGGGGATTCTGTTGATCCTATTCCTGTCCGATATATAATCCGGAGCCTTGTTTTTTTCTGCTTAGGCTGCCGCCAATTTTCCTGGGAGTATCTCCTAGACTAACACGATATTGAAATCTTATTCCACCCTTGTCAATGTTTGAGACATGGATTACTAATAAGCTTTTGAACCATGGCCTTCGCATCCCGGATTAATTCAGCATATTTGTGGCTACATACTGGTGCACGACTGTACCGATCTGGCGTCCGCCCCGACGGCATTGCGTTCGGTGAGGCAAGCCAACCCAACCCAAAACCTTCGCAGCGATACCAGCGCAATTATGGTCATGGAGCCAATATCAATTGTGGTTTGAAGTCTGCTCATTTGGGAAATTTTACTTACTAACAAAAAGCAGATGATACGGGTGGCATAGAATGTTCAACGTCTTCACGGCCGGGGAGATAAGGTGTGGAGAGTTTTCTTTTTGGGAAACACAACTACATGCGCTAAGGCACCATACCTGACAACGTGCTAGGTCGTTCAAACTTCCTCCTCTGGGTGGGGTCGAAAGACACTAAAAAACCTGCTCTCTGGGGCAAATAAGAAAGACCAAAGCCCTAGACCCTACCAAGAGAGGCAACACCAACGTCCTAGCACATGATCCGATTTTGCCAGCTCTTACGGTATATTGCCAGACAATGTTGGTGTGATGTGGCATGGCGGTGCGGCAATTGTACGCCTGAAGAGTTTTGCTTCGGGGAATCTCACTGGCCATTAGGATGGTCAATTCCAATAGATCCCCCCGAAGTTGATTATCAAGTGACAATAAGCGGGTGCGAAGTTTAGATCGGTAGCGTTGTCGACGTAGGGCGCAGTTTGGTCGTGGGAGGTTCTTGCAGCCATGGGCCGGGAAAAGTTTGACCTTTTCCGAGGAAAATATGCAAAGCCCCCGGGAAACATCACTGTTTGGCATAGTTCCCTTAGGCCTCCCAGAATCCTTGGTATACCCTGCACTTCCATTTTATTGGGGTTGCGCCTAATTTTCCTTCGTTTCTCCGTGGCATTTTGGGTTTGTTGTTGGCCATCAATCTAGCTACGGCGAGTGATAAATGCGCTCTCGAATTTTAAAGTATCGGGACACCTTGGCGCCAAGGATCTGTGCTTTCGGCAGGCCTTAACATTAATGGGTCGGGAAACTCGCGAGTAACGCATGGGGATAATCGATTGGACGTTTCCAATAACTTTCTGCCAGGATCTTGGATGTTTCCCAACTTCTTGTGGGAAGTGGGGAAGCCGAAAGGGCATTTATGGGATTAGCACCTGAAGAGCCGCAAGGAGTCATAGGAATCAACCCTTGGGTTCCATTTCCTTCCATCCATCCTTGAAAGACAAAGCTGACTCTTCAGATAGGATATTCCGAAGGAATCACGCAGCCGCATTCGTTTGCATGCATTCTTGTTGTTGCATCGATAGCATATCCGGGGACAAATGTGGGCCAATTGCTGGCTTGCGTTACAACATTATAGATCAGAAGCCCTTTGAGGCCGGCAGGAAAGGCGGATAGGAGTAGCACAGGTTTTGAGGCGCCGAAAATTACCCTGCGGGGCTACCCTGCCCGACTTGTTTACTACAAAGTTCTAGGTTTCTGCCCCGCTATTTCAGTCTTCAATTCCGACATGATTATCGACTTATCGAGCACCGTTTAAGATCTATCGTCTGCTTAGTGGGGAGAAAGACTAGCAATATTTCAACTCTCGTACGAAGCAGGGCGTTTGCAGCCCGAGGTATGGCTTGTGATCTGGAACTCCTAGTCTCGATAAAGGAAGTTGGAGTATGGTGCTGAGCATTATCGCAGGTTTCGGTTCCCCAAAATATTCGACCGGTCCTAAGAGAAACTTGTGACTTGATCTCTTTCTCTATCGAAGAGCCCTGGGATATTGTGGAGCGATCGACACACCTTCACTACATCTATCGCCAGCCAAGCATGGAAATCTATATTCGAGACATTCCTTATAGTAGCGGCCGGGATTCCGAGCTGAGGAGAACGTTGGAGCCCCATCTCAACGAGCTCGGGGTTCTGGCCTTTAGAGCTATAGTTTTTAAGGGAAGGCCACGCAATGGAGGTCCGAAAGCTGGAACCCTCACAGTTCCGACCCGAGAGGCGGGGAACAAATTTCTTAGTTCCTACGGCCCACAATATAGGGGGACCCCACGCACGATCAAGATGCAAGGCCATGGCCTTAGATTCGCCATTAGCAATAAGCCTTACGATCACTACGTAGTCAAGAGCTTACAGAAGGAGCAAGAGAGCTTGATAAAGGAAGCCCAGCAACAGCCCCGGATACAAAGGACGAGACCTCCTGGGAAAAAGTTCGATATCGAAAAAGTTGAGTGCGGTGTCTGGTCGACTGAGGCAGAGGGATGTGTTCCGGTATTCGACTGTTACTATTCAATCGATGTTGTTGGCACTTTGCGTTTTGGGGGGAGGGCTGTCCATGTTGTTTTCGAGAGCCAGGGCAATCCTCCTCAAGATGATGAATTGAGTCATATATTCGAAGGGCTTGGTCTAGATATGCTGAATGGCGGTAGTTCGGCTGATAAGTCAATTGTGGCCAGGTATATTGATATGACCTCGATCGTTGTTTCTAAGGGGAACACCAAATCTGTTACCTTCACATTAGATAAGGCGCCTAGATTCTACAATGAGGTCCCGCAGCTAGACGAGCTTTTGTTCGGATTTTTTGGGAGGGATGTTCGGAAGCGCGTTTCAAGCTTGGGCGCGGACCACGCTCTTTATGCACCATTCGCTTTTGTATACCGAATATATCTCGAGGAGGCCCGCGATATAGATTCTGTTATGCTTCTTGGCGAGCATCGTGGAATCCCTCCGGTGGTCGAGAAGCGAACGGCTCTGCGTTGCGCAGTGCTTGAATTCCAAGAGTCGAGCAAGGAGCTAGTTGGAAGGCTAGGGAGGCAGTTTTTTAGCCCGGGAATGTTCCCCATCGCATTTCAACTCAATAGAATATGGGCCAATGGCCATCTACCCCCAAGCTCTGTGCTGGGGCTTTTACCTCAGGTCGATTCATTCGTTAGGAAGTACGGTTGTGAAAAAACCGCTACAATCTTGCAGGAGTTTGTGGGGGTTCTCGCGCGAGAGGATCCAACAAACGAACCCGGCACGCTCTCTCACCAAGCCCTCATATCTGAATTGAATGAGTGGGCAGCCTCAGTCTTGGGTCGCACAGGATCATTGATAGCTTCAATCCTAGAAAGGGCCCAGAAAAAGCATATGGCTCTTATTCACCACGTTTCTGTGACACCTGCTGGTTGCTATTTTTACGGCCCCTCCCCGGAACCTCAGAATAGGGTGCTTCGAAAATATCCAGACCACCACGAACATTTTATACGAGTGACTTTTTATGAGGAAGATGGGGAACAGTTGCTATTCCAGCATAATGTGGACCAGTCACCAATCTACAACACTCAGTTTCGCCTTTATCTCTCAGAAGGTGTTACTATTGCCGGTAGGAAGTACGAATTCTTGGGGTTTTCTAGCTCGTCTTTACGGACTCAGAGCTGCTGGTTTATGGCACCTTTTTATCTGGGTGGTGAACGCCTCGATCCCAAAATCGTCACTTCTAGGCTTGGTGATTTTTCGAGAATCACATGCCCGGGTAGGTATGCAGCTCGGGTAGGTCAAGCATTCAGTGACACATATGGTTCCATCGACGTCAGAGCGGAACACGAGGCAGAGATCCCCGATGTGGAAAGAAATGGACGAACCTTCAGCGATGGGGTGGGCACAATTTCGCAACAGCTGCTCGACCGAGTTTGGGGAGAATCCGAATCGCTGCGCAAGACTCGGCCAACGGTATTTCAGATTCGATTCGCCGGAGCTAAAGGAGTGGTCTCCCTGGACTCACGGCTTGTCGGAGACCAGTTCTGCCTTCGGCCCTCAATGATCAAGTTCAGGGGTTCGTCTGACCGCAAAATCGAGATTTGTCACTCCGCAACCTGGTTGCCTATGTACCTAAATAGGCCTCTGATAAAGGTCTTGGAAGATATTGGTGTTGCTGAAAGCACTTTCATGACACTTCAGAAAGACGCTATTGAGGAGTTACGACAGTCGACAACTTCAGTGGCTAATGCAGCGAATTTCCTAAAACGCCAACGAATCGCCTCGACGGCTATAAGACTCCCATGGGTCATTGAGTCACTGAAGAATCTTGGGTTCAATTTCAGAGATGACCATTTCCTAGAGCAAGCATTCGAGCTGTCTCTAATCACATCTTTGCGGAGCCTGAAGCATAAGGCAAGGATACCGGTCAAAAAGGGCATGACGCTTATTGGGGTAATGGACGAAACTGATTACTTACAAGAGGGCCAAATATATGTCACGGTCCAATCTCGAGACCGAAGCGTATCGGAGAGTATATCGGGGAGGGTTTTGATCACCAGATCGCCGGTACACCACCCCGGGGACGTGCAAATGGCATTGGCTATTGGTGCGGGCGAATTGCCCCGGGATTCTCCACTTCGGGCTTTGCATAACTGTGTTGTATTCTCTCAACGGGGTACACGCGACATGCCAAGTATGCTGAGCGGTGGGGATTTGGATGGAGGCAAGCTATACAAGTCACTCTCCTTCCTGATAGGCTGCTGACGAGTCCAAGACCTGTATAACATAATATACGATGTGAGGTTCATCCTGAAGACGAAATATGCCCCAGCAGAGTACCCTAGAGTCCCGCCTAAAGATCTTGGGCGCCCAGTAGAGACCAGCGATATCATCGACTTCTTTTTAGAATTCATGGAGAACAATCTCCTCGGGATGATTAGTACTCGACACCTAATTACTGCAGACAAGAAAGCCGAAGGCGTGCATCATCCAGATTGTTTAAAGCTTGCTGAACTAGCTTCTACAGCTGTTGACTTTCCTAAAACTGGGATAAAGGTGGGTTCCGTCCCCGGGAGCACGGCCCAAAATAAAGCGGGCTCTTAGTTGACACTATCATGACGCCCCTAGGTCTCTAAGTCTGAATTCCCGAAAGCGACCCACTGTAGGCCGGATTTTATGGCGCCAGGCCCTCGGATACTAATAAAAAAGGAGCCAGAATTCGTCGAGGAAAATGCAGTGCCAGATGATGATGACGATGACGAAGACACCCCAACATTATACTACGAGAGCGAAAAGGTCCTCGGAAAGCTATATAGAGAGATCGACGAAACAGCATTCCTTCGCGAGGTTCAGGGAACAGTCCACAGGGAGCGCCGGGAGCGTAACGTCAATGAGGGCGTCCTAATCCTCGGGGTTTGGGAATGGCTTGAGGAAGCGATCCCCTCCAACTACACGTGGGAAGACTGCATTGACGATGCGGCTGAGCTCAAGGAGGCGTAAGTAGCCCCGCCACTTTACCCATCAGCACCGCTCATACAGTACTTAGCTACGAGAGGAATGTCGAACAGATGATGATAAATTACTCGGACATGCCTTGGAAATACCGCCTCCGAGAAGTCGAGGTATTTATCGGGAATATTGTGGGTAAAGAACGACAGACCCAGAAGCAGAAAGAGGCCTCGTTAGAGATGAAGGATGAGTTCGATAGGCTTGCTAGCTCTATCGTCGAGTCGATGCGAGGCGAGTCCAGAGAAAAAACTCTAGGTATCGGTATGGCGTCGTTGTCGTTGTGTCTTCCGGAGAAAAATTGGAAGGACCTAGATTCTCTCAAGAGTTTTGCGTGGGTTGCGATAAGTGTGCTGTTGACTGAGGTTGACAAGATGCAGAAAGAGGCCAAGAACAGGGGAGGCAGAGCGCTGAGATGAACATTCTGTGAGACTTTTTTCCGCTCTACCCTGAATTCCAAAGATGTCCAGGAACCATTGCGCCAATGGGTTGTGCTCTTGGTGTGTCTTAGCGTTAAGGTGTTCTGATACTCATGAAATTCGCGAGTATAGGGCCTTTTCTCGGTTATATTCATGATTAATGCCTCTGTGTCTCAATATCGGTGGATCTCTTTCATTGGTTTGGCCTTTCTTATTATGATACTAAAAAAGATTATGGGTGAGCTTGTGGTTTAGCAAGAGTCCAAACATATGATATCACTCGGTTATTTCTAGACTTGTGAAGGGCATACTGGAAGGCATGCCGTCAGCTGATGTGTCAATTGTTAGAAAGGGCTCGCTCACTGCCAAAGAATGACTTTTTGTAGACATCAGTGATAGGAAGTGTCCTCACCCCCGCCCAAAAGAAAGGATCCTTAGTGCCGCCTTATTTCTCAATGTTTCATCCCCCCCCCTCTTCAACAAGCAGTGCCATTCAATTGCGGGTTGCATTCTAGTAATCCGTTACACCGCCTCAGAAGGAAGCCAATCTCCCGGGGCCGAGATCCTAGCCGCTGTCCCCCGAAAGTACTCTACGAACCCCCGGCGTGATCGCAATAGCGGCACTTGCAGGCTGTCCTGGATTTGGATCCTACGGGTAGTCAGGTGTAACACTGACACAATTACTCTTTCTCTATTGGTTAGTTTAGGGAGGGGCTTACTAATTTGCTGGAGTTGGATTGTGCGCACGTGTTGGCCCACACAACCTGCCAACATTCATAGTCCCGGAAACCACTGCTCATAGGTCCCAATAGTAGGCGTCATGTGCAGTGCCCTTATTTTCACTTTTTGGTCGCTCGCGGGGTATCTGCGCACGGAATATCACTCGAGTCTGACTCTCCTAGACAATCCCCAATAGATGCGGGCCTTCGCCGGGGAAGCGTAGCTGCTGTAATTGAAAGGTGATTCTATGATATTGGGAGGATAGTAGTTTACAGAGAAGGTAATGGGGACTCAAGACAATACTACCCCCGTCCTCTCTTCCACCACTTCGGGTCTTATCCAGCAGCAAAACGCGCGAGAGCGTTCCCTCTCGCCTTCGCCCCCGCTTTCTCACGAAAGGCTCACCCCCATGTATATGCCACGTGGATCTCGTGAATCCCATAGCCGGAAAAAGGGAGATCGCCTTCCAATATCCACAATTCACCTCACCCGACACAACAGCTGCCCACCTATCCTCCTCTCAACAGCCTGCCGAGCTTCCATAATAACCCCCCTATCTGTCGACAAAAGCATAACCTCCCCAGCCTCCAATGGTTGCACGAAATTATGCTGTTTTCCCGCCGCCAGCTCCTGCAGTCCCTGAACCCCCATATGTATCCGCTTTGTCGGCTTACTCACAAGCTTCATCTTCGAAAGTACCGGCTCGTTATCATGGTACTTGAGCGAGATCCAAAGCCTCCTCCTCGCGATGTTCTCCTGCGTTGTCGGCGTCTCCTCGGCGTCCGGGCCTGCGGTGTCACCCCGGGTCACGGAGGATATGAAACCGTGGTCTTGCAGTGCTAACGCGATGCCTAGGTGGAGCTTCGACGGCATGATGGGGGTTATGGAGAGGCGTGCGCGCGAGGCGTTCTGCATGTGCGAGCAGAAGTGACCGAGGTTTACGAGGGACATTCTGGTGATGGGATCAAGTTTTAGGCGGCCTAGAAACATGTGAGATGCGGTAGGTATTGGAAATTTTGTTTTTGTTCTCTTCCCACTCCTGCGAGCCTGGTTTGGGGGAGAAGGGAGACATACTGTGGTTGTACCAATTTCTTCCCAGCAGCGGGGGTGGGGAATGAATTGGGATATTCTCTAATTCGTTTTGGTGGAGAGGTTATCGTGGGGGAATTTATTTTCTGCTGGTTTCCGTTTCGGCTTGGCGCTGGAGTTGGTGACCAATTGGGCTTGCAGTGGGTTTTTGATTATTCATCTTACCGTGTCTTGGCAAATATGTGGGTTAGGGTTTCGTTTGCCCAACCATGGCTCGGGGAACCTCATTGAGTGTGTTTCTTGTCAACGCCGCGAGGAAAGGAAGGAGAAAGGGTAGCAGGGAAAAAGTGAAGAAAAAAATGAAAAAAATGAAGGTAGATATCACAGGACGAGTGAAGGGCTTCAATTTTTATATAATTTTGTTATTGAATTCCTAGCCAACACTTTGTAGGAGTTAAGATGCACCTTTCTGCGGCGCCGCACTTGGTTAGGTATCATAGTTACTTCCCTCTGGTCTGTGTCCTACCTGGCCGGTTCACGTTGGGTTCACCTCCGCCAAACATGACTTCAACCGCCAGCCAGACTGAGCAATACATCCATACAAACTCCATTAATTCATTCCTTCATTCATCCCACACCACACAATCCACCCCCTTCAATACAATACCCTTCCCCCTCCCCTCCACACCATCCCACCCCAGCTTGCATACAGACCGAAACGACCATAAACTATACTTTATACAGGAAAAAAAAAAGAAAGGGGGGGGGAAAGTCATACGATTCTCCTCCATCATCATTCCACTGCCCAGCCCATTGCTTCCTCCCAACCCGGCAGCACCCGCCGCTGCCCCATTGTTAGTCACCGATGATTGTCGGCCTGTCACTTATCCTCGCATTCCTGTCTTATCTGGTTTACCGCCGCCTGTTCTCCGCCGACGGCACTAGTGGTCAGTCAAAGACTCTCCCCATGTGGCCGTTCCTCTCAGCTTTCGTCAAGCAACCTCCGAATCCGAAAACCCCGTCTTCCTCTCAAGCACAAGCAACTGCAACAACAGCACCATCAGTGGTGGTAACGCCAGCGGCTGCCTCGATAGAGGTACAAAATTACGACGCGCTGAATTTCGAATCCGCTCTGAAGGAGAAGGACGCCCAGCAACAGCAGCCACAAACAAGACAAATACCCACCCAAACACCGCCGTCATCGCCGTCATCGCCGTCATCATCCCCTGGAACCCCCTCCCTTTCCCCTTCCTCACCGAATATCCACTCCCCAGAAACAACTCCCAAGGCGCTCTCGCCCTCTGCAGCTTCCACTTTTGAGATCTCGGTGATACCCCAGGTATCACTACTTACAGGTAATGGGAGAAGTGGGGGGGCTAATGCGGAAGCACCAGGTGTGGAGGGCGACAGCCCCGGTGGTGGTGAGAACAGGAGCCGCGGTGAACGGGCTGGGGGAGATGAGACTGACGATGACGACACCCCCCCTTCCTTCCCTTCCTTGGATTCTGCCCAGCGAGCATCCGGCGGAATTTCATCTCTCACTGCATTGTTATCATCATCGCCATCATTATCACCCCTAACAAACATAGACAAAACGTCATCACCCGTCACGTCGACAGCAACAACAACATTATCCATGGCACCCCCCCTCATTCCCATCCGGGGGAGGAATCCGAGAGCAATCGCCCGTCTCCTCTCACCAGCTATTCCGCCCCAATCCCCGGCTACTCAACAGCAGCAAAGTTCGGCCGCTCGATCAAGACTTGCCGCTGTAGGACTGGGAGCCTCTGGTGTGGCAGCAGGTAACGGACTGACCCTCCCGGACCAGCGAAGATCCGCTACCTCTTCCTCCAGCAGTCGGAAAAAGGTCGTGCTAGAACCCGGGCATTCACCGCTCGATTGGGCAAGGTTACAACGCTCCGGCGTGGACTTAAGGGTGAGCACCAAAGTCTAACCGGTTCCACCCAACCTCACTCGCTGGATCATCCCGACTGACTGCTCTTTTTTTCCTTCTCTGCTAGAACCTCCCGCATTCGGACCTGATAAAAGTCTCCCCCTCGATGCTAGCTACGCACGCAAAAACCCCAGCTGACATCTGGACCGCGCTAAACGGACAAGTATACAATATCACGGCGTACCTCCCCTTCCACCCCGGTGGGGAAAAGGATCTCCTCCGCGGTGCCGGCAAGGATTGTACAAAACTGTTCAATGCTACACATCCTTGGGTCAATGTTGAGGGCATGTTGGCTGAGTGTTTGATCGGGATATACATTACCGAGGAGGAAGCAACTACCTTGGCTGCTCCTGAGTCGTCGTTGGAGTCGGTCGATTGAGTGATGACAGCAGGCGGGTGTGCTGGGGAAAGGGGAGGTTTGATATCAAGTCCATGCCCGCTACGTTGTTTTATTCAGGGTTGGGTTCTTTCGGAGGGGAGGAACAAAAAGCAAGAAAAAAAATATGATTTATAGACCGATGGATATGGAGTTTGTGCTTTGCATTTCTTTTTCTTTTTCTTGCTCTTTTTCTGTTCTGTCTTCGACCTTGCCTTCAGTTATCCCCTCCCCCTTCACAAACCCCAGGAATCCCATCAGCGAAAAAAACTGAGGCGAATTGTGGAGAGGCAGAGATTCCCGTAATCATGGCTTTCTTTTTTTTTTTTTTTTATGAAAAAGCAGCCCCTATGCTCTACCTCTTTATTTCTCTTACCTCTGGGCTTTTCGTGCTTTTTTTTTCTTTTTTCAACCTCATCCGGGCGTTTCTAGGGGGCTTCTTTTTACCCATTCATTTTTTTCCTCATCAACGCTGCCTATGGATATTATCTACCTTTCCAACTTACTGTCCCTCCATTCCTCCCCGACCCCCACTTCCAATCATCCCCATACTCGCCACGCCCAATCCCCTTACCCATACCCTTAATATCCCGTACCCAGGATTTATATATATGACCATATATACTTTATCTGCATTCTGTATTTCCAATCACTTACTCCTCGCTTTATTTAATGTTGCTCGCAGAATTTGTATGATACCGCTTTTGATATATTTTTCTTTTCTTCACGTTCCTATTCTGGTTCCATTTGGACATTCGTTAAGGGGTTTACCCTTGCTATTAATGCATGTTGAAAGTGAATTGGTTGCTACAGAGAGAGGAGGATCTATGTGCGGTGGTTGAGGTAGGAGCACGACCCGGAGGTTCGGCGTTTTTTCTTCCTCCATCTCTCGCCTTGCTCCTAATTAATCTCTGCATTTTACCCTCTGTTTTTATTTACCTTTACCTTTATTTTTATTTTTTATTTAATTTTCTTTCGAGCTCTCCCCCGAGAGAGCGTATGTGTGCTTAATTACCCTTGGGATTTTAGCCTGTGGCCGTTGGATTTTTTGCAAGGACTGCAAGCTAAAGAACTTGAATTGGGAGTCAGTAATTGCATGAGGACAGTACATAATAGCTGGTGTGAGGTTAGGAAATTGCCGTAAAAATCGTGGCGGGCAATTACACTCCTGTTCACTAAGTTACCTTCGCAACCAAAGATCGCCGCAGAAGGTACATTCTCACCAGCCACAACACTGCCACAAATACCGGATAAGCTCGTTTTCACGCTAAGACGTCAAAAGAAAGTGTGGCGAAATACGAGAGCTTCTTTGGGCAGAGAGTTGCCTTTAGGGGAAGGATTTTCATAGATATTTACCATGAGGTGTTAATTTTGAGACTTTTGCTATCTATCTGGGGGAAGCAACTAACCTGGAAGGGTTACTTTGTGAAAAATTCTGACTCACACCTTATTCTGACCTCTTAGCGCGAAAACTAAAAAAAAATGCGGTACTTCGTAGTGTGCGAGAATTTAGTGAACAACTAGTGTACTAGTACATCTCCCGATTTTCTCCATTTATTTTTTTATTTTTTTTTAAAAAATCTTTATCTACGCAGACTGGAAATTGGCTCGTGTCAGCTATCTCGTGACTCTTGACGGGAAAACCTATTCTATACCAGCGGATCTCAGACCACCCCGATAGAATGCCAGCAACGTTTTTTCATCCCATTCTCACCTCTTGTGACAGGTCGTTTTTGGGACAGCACGGGGGGATCACCCAATCAACGCCCTTGGGGCCTATCTCACAATGGCTTCATGTTAGGTTGGTTTCGGGCAGGGAGCTCGTTTCCATCATGGAAGTCCTTGGTCGGTGTCGGATTCATCACCATGGCAGCGGTTCCCGGGGGGCTTGCCCTCTGGGTTTATGATGCGCCCCTTTTTTTTCGGTTTTCCGGTCGATTTGGGGTTACGCGAGTCCTCTTTGCTGAGGGCTCTGGTCGGGGCAGGTGGGGGAATGAGGCTCAACTGATTTTGCGCTGGTTTTGGTGGCATCGTGGAAGGCGCCTGAGCCACATGTGGCTGAGCCCATACCGGTATGGATGGTTTGATTGTGGTGCGTGTGGCGCACGGTGGGGTTGAGATTGAAATTGTTTTTGGTTTTCTCTTGTGGTATGGGGCTGCGAGGACCGTTGGGGTTTTTGATTTTTGGTTGGGATTTCCTGTGTCTCTGGCTACGAGTCTCGGCCTTGTGTCTTTGGACTAGGGTTGCCTTGCCGACTGTGGGTAGCTCACTTGCAGTAATGGTGCGATCTTGCTACGACTTGTACGGGTGGTACATTCCAGATGTACAAGTGCCACCGAAAAAGTGAGTGCACGCGTGGGATTTTACACCAAAAAAGGCCATTTTCACCCACTTATTCCACCACCAACAACTCAAGTAAAAATAAGATAACTTCATAGAATGCTCAGAGAGCTATAGGCTACTCAACCTCTTTTAAAACATTGAATGAATTAAAATTTCTTGAGGAGCAGTACGCAGTTGAACTTTCAAATTCTGCCAAGACACAGTTTTCTCACCAAAAATGATGGTCTTGGCGCAATTTTCAGGAAATTTTTATTTCGCTCCCGTACTACTCCTCAGGGAATTTAAATTCATTTCAGGTTTCAATAGAAGTTGAGTAGCATATAGCTCTCTGAGCATTCTATGAAGTTATCTTATTTTTACTTCAGTTGTTGGTGGTGGAATAAGTGGGTGAAAATGGCCTTTTTT
>Ga0307509_10005189_pt1 | contig 18271 bp, 21 predicted proteins | sample 10_EM_MG_FD_202245 | JGI IMG/M metagenome (GOLD analysis project Ga0307509, IMG submission 202245) | Populus trichocarpa ectomycorrhiza microbial communities from riparian zone in the Pacific Northwest, United States - 10_EM | ecosystem: Host-associated > Plants > Roots > Unclassified | place...
TGGTTTTTTTTTTTTTTTTCTTTTTTTTTTTTTTTTGTTGGTTTTGTTTTGTCCGGGGGGGGGGGGGGGGCCCCCAGTCAATACCAGAAAACCATTTCTGCTAATCCCATACCAATCTCGGTCGGGACTGAATTATATTTTCTGATTTTTAATAACCTCTCAACTACTTGGGAAGTGATTAAAAATCGGGAAAACTAACTTGGTCCTCCACCGAGATTTGTATTGGATTAGCAGAAATAGGTTGCCAGTTTGTACTGACCCCCATAAGTGTGTGGTGAATACCGAACTGGTAATAACTGTGATGGTTGGTGGGTTAGTACCATGAAAGAACGGAACATCGCGGCCCACCGAATAGGCAGGGAGGATGTGATATCCATGTTGCCCCACTGCAAACCCACACTCTGGGGGGTACTGGAGCATGCTTTCCGCTGTCTCTGGGGCGTCCTAGTGGGTGGCTGAGGCGTTTTGACGTTACCCCCGGGCAGTGGTCCCGCGCCTTTGAGTATTGAAGTCATTCCCCCCATATCCCTTGCCCCAGGATGTGACAATGATGGTAGGGATAGCTGTACTTGATTGGTTGGGCGCTATTTGCTGAAGCAGTTTTTTTTCTTTCATTTTCGGGCACTCGTTTGTTTAAGTTTTTTTCTTTGTTTTTTTCTTTTCTTCTTTTCTTTTGGTTTTTCTTTTTGTTCTGTCCCAAGTCTGCATTTGAATTATTAGAGGGATCAATTACCAGTAATTTCATAACCTTAACCTTGACGGTTGCTTTTTTGGACTACTAAACACACTTGTTCGTCGCCCGCCCAGTTTTGTTGCGACTACGTTGGTTAACTTTTGTAATGTGCTGTGGCTTGTGTGGCTTGCCTTGTATGACTGTTTTCTCAGAGCAGGGTATAAGCAACACGTTCCACCCCTTCCCTCCCTTCCTCACATCACCACTTCTCGGCCTTCCAATAATCAACATTACCGTACGGTATCTGCCCCAACACACCTATTTCAACCTTGGGTTTCTGTCTCCGCAGAAACTCTGTGCAGACTGTTGAGACGCCATCACTGGCTGAAGATACCCTACCATCCTATTTGCGTTAGACTGCAGTATAGACAGACCGCTATGGACTCCGCTCTCAGTCCATATTTGGGTAATGCGCCTTATGTCAACTATGAAGATATTGTGAATATACCGCTATTGTGGGGTGAGGTGAGGGCCGACACTGCAGATATGCAAAGTGTCAGAATGCAACTCTGGTTGGCTGCGAAGAGTGGATATGAGGGAGTTGCAAAGTTGCTATTGGAGCGAGAGGATATCAATCCCAACGAAGTAGACACAAAATATGGCCGGACACCGCTCTCGTGGGCTGCTCGGGGTGGTCACAAGAGTGTAGTGATCTTACTATTAGGACGGAAGGATATAAATCCCAACACTAGCGACGCAAGATCAGGCCTAACCCCACTGGCATGGGCTGCGAAGAGAGGGCACAAAGGTGTAGTGAGGGCTCTATTGCAGCGGGTAAATATCGATCCCAACAAGGCCAAGACTAAAAATTGCCGAACGCCACTCGCATGGGCTGCGAAGAGAGGGCATAAAGGTGTAGTAAAGGCTCTATTGCAGCGGGTAAATATCAATCTCAACACGGCCGAGACGAAAACGGGCAGAACACCACTTTCATGGGCGGTGGAGAATGGGCATGAGGCAGTAGTAAGGTTGCTTTTAGGACGGGAGGATGTGAACCCCAACATCGCTGACACCGATTTTGGCGAAACACCACTCTTGTGGGCTGCGAGGGAGGGGCATGAGGAGGTAGTAAAGTTGCTTTTAAGACGGGAGGATGTGAATCCCAACATTGCAGACACAGAATTGGGCGAAACACCGCTCTTGTGGGCTGTGAGGGGGCGACATGAGGGAGTAGTAAAGTTGCTTTTGGGACGAGAGGATGTCAATCCCAACATTGCTGGCACCAAATACGGCAGAACACCACTCTTGTTGGCTGTGAGGAGGGGACATGAGGGAGTAGTAAAGTTGCTTTTAGGACGAGAGGATGCCGATCCTAACATTGCAGACACCGATTTTGGCGAAACACCACTGCACTCGGGTGTGCTATGAGGGCGGGGTATGAGGGAGTAGTAAAACTGCTCTTGGGACGAGAGGATGTGAATCCCAACATTGCAGACACCTTTTCTGGCGAAACCCCACTCGTGTGGGCTGTGAGGGAGGGGCATGAGGGAGTATTAAAGCTGCTCTTGGGACGAGAGGATGTCAATCCCAACATTGCTGGCACCAAATATGGTGAAACACCACTCAAACGGGCTGCTGCGAATGGTAATGAAGGAGTCGTAAAGTGGCTATTGGAGAAGGAGGATATACTTGGCACCACTACAGGAGGTGGTGGCTACCGAACGGCACTCAACCGGGCTGCACAAGGTGGACACTACGCGGTGGTGGAACTGCTATTGGAGCGACATCACGCCAGCCACAACACCCCCGATATCGGATATGCTAAAACCCCACTCTCATGGGGCTGCGGAAAACGGGCATAAGGCATTAGTCCAAGCGCTATTGGAGAAACAGGATATCAATCCTAGCATCGGAGACTCAATATTTGGCCGAACACCACTCTGGCGAGCTGCAAAGAACGGGCATGAAGAAGTTGTAAAGATACTCTTGGAACAAGACTATATCAACCCCAACGCAGCAGACACTCCATTGGGTCTAACACCACTTTTGTGGGCCGCTAGTAACGGGGATAATAGAGTAGTAAGTTTGCTTTTGGGCCACGAGGATATCAATCCTAACATTGCTGACAGGAGGTTTGGCCGAACACCCCTCTTGCTGGCCGCGAATAGAGGCCATAAAGGAGTAGTAAAGCTGCTTTTAGGACGGGAGGACGTTAATCCCAACACTGCAGACACCATGTTCGGTCGAACACCCCTCATGTGGGCTATAAAGCGGAAGCATAAGGAGATAGTAAATTTGCTATCGAGACGATGTCAGACCCGGTATCCATGATCTCTGTAGGGTAACAGCACTCGAATTACCGATGGCGGGTGGATGTTAAACAATTTAGTCTTTACTGCATGCACGTAACCTTCCCTACCTGTCATAATGGATATCGACGCAATCTCCGAAGCACTGCTTTTCTAATCCATCCCGCTGACTTCCAAAAATTGTGAGTCTATCCCATTGGTTAGGCTTTCGGAGCTAAAGCCCTTCTTCTCGATCTGCTGACCCCATCGGAACTGCTATTGGCGGCTTCAACGATATATTTTTGTGGGGGATCGATGGTAATCGCTCAGTGGTGGAGTACATTTCCTTTATAACTTTCATATTTTGTCACTCTGTTTTAGTAGTTTTCTTTGTCGCTTATTACGAACTCAGGAGGGGCGGTAGGTGTACCTACTATACAAATGCAAGTACCTTTCATCAGAACTTAAGTCCTCAGTTGCATGCAATACATCCCGCTTTAAGCCTAATCTCAGCATAATTTCCACCAATAATATTTTTTTAATTGGCCGCTAGCAAAATAAAATCATTGAATTTTGCTACTTTATTTTCTACCTAGTGCTATAAAGTTGATAGAAAGGGTCCGTGAGACTAGGTCGCTGACATGTGTGATTGTTGCGTACTTTGCCCGAAATTGTTGGGTGCGCCTTCGTAGCTTTAAAACACCAAAGCAAAGGCTATGTTCACTTCGGGGGGTATTGCTGAAAGTTTTTCTATTATAAAGTTTCCCCCCTCGTCTTTCCTTTCCTTTCCTTTCCTTTATTTTCTCGAGCTACCTGACCACTCCTTAATGGCCCCAACACAAATTACTCCTCACTCACTTGAGCCACTTCGCTTCACTCCCAAAACCTGTCAGCCCCGTCATTACCGCCATTGCAACAACACCTCTATTCCTAACGGTCCCCCACTGCCCCACTTCTCCCCCGTTGAATAGTCGAACCTCTTCCCCCAACTGCGCTCCAATCTATTTCCTTATAGCTGCCGTACTGGATTCTCCTCCAGATCAATCCTCGACCGATATGGCAGAAGCGCCAAGCCCGCGAAGCTCAACCGGACATCTTGTTTGGTCCAGCTCTTATTGCACACCTAATCGGAATTCCATGTCATTCTTGAATAGCGCTCCAAAATTGCTATGGGATCATGATAAGCCTGGAAACCTTACCCCCAATGATGCCTACAATTTTGCTATGCTCCCTTCAGTTCCCCCGCCCGCCCTGAAGCGAGCGAGCCACTCAACCTTCTTGGAATGACCCTGCTACGCCCTCTTGGCATCATGGCGGCCTCGGGCCTCTGGGGAGGAGGTCGCTTTCACCAAGTTTAAACACCGCATTACATCACATGCCGAGATTTGCATCCCCGCGATCCTCTTCTGGACGACTGGCCTCTCCTCCCCCGGTTGCTCTCAACCAGATCTCCAAACAAATAACCAACGATACCGGTGTCCCACTTGGTTTGGAACATGCCTATACCAAGCTCTCAGATGATGCACTTGCGAGATTAGGGGGAGTTTTGCGAATATTGCCGGAGCGCAGGCCAATTACCACTTTTGAGGGGGAGTATATCCGCGCTGGCACTGGGGAGTCATTGACGAGCAGAGGGTGTATGAGATTGTGGAGGGACTATAGTAATGTCGATGAACGTGCAGTGATTGATTCTTCCGATGAAACCGAGCAGAGGAAAGCGAAAGCCGCTGGGCTCAGAAATGGTTCCTGCCCTAGCAGTAAAAGTGGCACCGCGAAAACGGAGGAGATAGTGAAGAAAGGTCTAGGTATGATCAAATTATGATCAGGATTGTGGGCGATTCTGATGGGGGTGGAAGCAAGAGAAAAAAGAAAGGAGGTGGAGGGGACAAGCATGAGTTTACTGGCTGCTGTGGAGGAAGAACGTATGTACTCCTGCCTACATTCTAGGGGTGGTTCTGACTTTTCCGATAGGGAAGGGTGTGAGTGCTAGGTATAGTGTTCGCTCCCTCCTGCTCTCAATATCGATTACCCCCTCGGGTAGCATCTCTGGAGCAACATCTACTGCGAAAAATAGACGATCAGGTGTGCATCCTTCTATAAATTTCGACCTGGTGTCACATAACTCTACGCCAATGCCCTTAGACACAGAAGCGGACGCCCGTGCTCTGCATCGTGCTCAACCAATGGAGATGATCTTCTCTCCTATTACTTCTACACCGGAGACTCAACGTGCCGTTAGGACAATTCTGCGTGGGGAATAAGAGTCGATATTCAAGGAGGCAGAGAAAGGTAATAAGTGTGTGCGAAAGTATCTTGTTGCTACGCATTTGAGTGGGGAGGCTCAACATGCCCTGGAGTGGACAATCGGGATGGTTCTCACAGACGGCGATACACTGATGGGCATATATGCCATCAATCAGGAGATGGTGGAAGATTGCTACAAGATTGTTCCGGATGACAGGATAGCGGAAGAATTGAGTAGCCAGGCTCTCGCTATGGGGACTAGCCTTGCGGCTATGAACATACCTCATACAGGCGGAACAGGGTCTCCGTTATCCAACATTAGGAATATTTCGGAGCCGAGTAGGGAGCGAACGGAGGCTGGGGGGGGGTGGCTCGTTGCGGGCGGCAGAGGCGATAGCTAGGCTGGGGGGAAAGCTTTTAGGGGAGAAGAGACCACAGGTCAGGCTCGCTGTAGGGGTGATTCACTGCGGGAATCTGAAGCGTCTTCTCACTGAAATCCTGAGTTTGTAATTTATTTCTCGATATACGATTTTTTGGCTAATATGATTTAGATTGACTTTACCGAACCTACACTTGTGGTCCTTGGTTCCCATGGTATCATAGTAGTGCTCTAGAGGGATAGGTACCCTAAATTACACCCTATTAGTATTACATTAGAAACTACTCATCACCTAGCATCCTTCTAGGATCCTTCTCGAATTACCTAGTCACTAAATCCTCTATCCCTATCATGGTTGCCCTGAAAAAACTCAAGTATGCTAAACGGTTTGCTAAAACCAACATCCGGCAGCCTAATAACCTCACGACAAGTGCTCAGCCAGGCCTGCTTGGCGGTGCAAAGGTGGACTAACTACTATGCCAACTCGTTGAAGGGAGAGTGGTGGGAGGTCTGAGCTTGGAAAAATGGCGCGTTCTCAATGGATTTCATTTTTTTCTCTTCCTCTTTGCTCTATGTTAATTGTCATTGTCATCATAAAAGAGGATATCTACTCACAGGCTCTCACTCGTGTAAATAAATGATGCTATAAACTGTATTAATGACCAAGCTCAGTCTTTCTTGTTGTTCCTTCATCTAGTTAAAGTGTTCCACAGCCGTATAAATCGACGAGCGGCCGATTGGAGCCAATGATATAGATGGCGTTGTGAATGAAAAAGTAAAAAAAAGATTGAGAAGTAAGAAAAACTGAATGATGTCGACCAGGCTCAAACCGGAAAGCAGCAGTCTGTTAGACTGGTTGAATAGGAAACTACACCACAAAATCAGATTACTCTCTCTTGAGCCTCCCGAAACAGAAAAATTCGCAGCGAGGTACACTCAATCTAGATCAGTCAGTAGCTAGCTAATTATTGAATTTCGAGTTATAATATTATTACAACCTGACCAATTTCCACCTCAGCCAGTGATATGATGCATGATATCATACATGAGGAGCAGCCAGGCAACTCTGTTTCTTTCGCCAACCAACTTCCAAATACGAGGCTATTTGTTCCAAGACTAAGGTAAACCTGCCCCGCCCCCACTATTGCGGAAACTTCTTTCAACCTCGCTTAATATAGGCATCTAACCTGAGGAAAAACAGAGCACGTTCAAGGGGAGGGAAGTAGATGCCGAATTATCTACCGGGGTCGACACTGACACCCCTCCAGAACCACTCTCCTGCCGAGGCCTTCCTGCAGTGACGGAATTTGTTCTCAGAGGGAAGTGCTAAAAGATGTCCGTCTGGTATCTCCTTTTTCTAAAGCCTCACTATCACTTCTACTACCACAAGGTAAAAGGTGTCTCCTTGTGTGGCGATGGAATTGTTGAAACCTACTACGGCTGGCCTTGTGTTTCGCACTCTCACTGGAATGACCCAGTGTTTGGAAAACTCTTTTCTACGTTTGACTTATATAGCGGAAACATTGGATGTTGGAGATCTGGAACATACTAGCACTAGCTACCTACTATGAGACTTTTTATGTATCTGTATTGTTCGAGATATGAGACAGTGGAGGATTTCCTACTTTTCATTCGGTCCTTTCCTTTTCTGTCTCTATCATTTTTCGCCGACTATGTCTCTATAAGAGACCCAACTGTTTGCGTTTCATTTCGTTAGAACTCTCATTCATATGGTCTACTTTCTTCGTTCACTCTTTAGATACAAATCTATTCTGTCTCTCCCGCTCGCACAGTTGCTCCTGTACGGAAGTGAATACAACTGCAGTCACATATTCGCCCTAAATCTTCACAGGAATTTCCACATACGCTGGCATCCCGGAACTCCGCAAACCTGGCCCAGGCCTACTCGAATCTCTAAACTCTAAATTTCCCGCACCGGGAGGCTGCCTGCAACATAGGCTTCTTCTGCTTCAAGTTGCGGCTTTTCTACACCCTTACAAAATCGCGGCATCCTGGCCAGTTTACCCCAACAGTCATGCATGCCCTCACATCACTTACGGCGAAGAAGAACTTGCGGAACAGGTACTTCATCCAGAACATAGACACGTTTGAATGTGAAGCCGGAGTTCTGCTAGAGAGGCCTAAGGAAGCTGACAGAAGCCCTGGCTCGTTTACGGGGTAGTCACACATTGGTTGTAACCGCTAGGACTGGTGGCTGGGTCCTATACTTGTCTCATTCCAAATCGCAGGGGACCTACTGTTGGACATGAATGTTTTTCTGCTACTCATGGCATGTCCACTTATTATGCGGTCAAATTCCTTGAAACCTACAATCTCCAGCAGCCCTGTGATCCCCGGATTATAGATCAAAAGATTCTGTGGAGGATTAACTATTTCTAGCATTTCAAGGTTCATTCGTTTTTGAAAGCACCGGTGTCCTGCTATTCCCTTGAGCTTGGCAGGAATTTATTCTTTCTGTGTTATTTGTAATAGGTCATAAGTGCTTTCCTTCTCTCTTGCCATTCCCCCACCCTTTCGGATTTGCTGCATTGACTGCTAGCAGTAGCGTCCGGCTTCTGACAAGCAAGTAAGAAAGGGTAACATTAGGTTGCGCATAAGTGTATGAGACAGGTTCTTTAATAGTTGATTGAGGGAGCACATGGTTTTCATGGAAGACAGTACTATTGCACATAATAGAGAAAAGCTCGGGGATTGTTGCAGTCATTTATTCTGACTCGGGCTCTAGCTGGAATCTCGTAAACATAGACTATGCAAGAGATTTGGCCATATCACGCTCCGACACCACGATATAAACCTGGAAGTTCATGCCAGGCAACGCTAATGATGTGAACTTTGTGGGGTCTGCCAGTGATCCCATCCCAACTGCACGATAGGGCGTCACCTCGGCCGCCTCCACCACAACTACCTTTGAAATCACCCACACAAGTGAAATGAAAGAGGAGAAGACCTACCCTAGCCCAACAGGTGGTGGGGATGGCGCTAGCGATAGTGCTGGGGGAATAACCTGGATTGGTGTAGTATTGCTTAAGCTTCATCCAGTTCCGGGGACCGGCCTTCCAGGTAGTTGGGTTAAAAGTGACTGAAGCAAGTTAAAGGTTTTCTATATCCAGATGTCACTACACACCGACACGCGATAGAGGCTCAAAAGCAGGGCTACACATCTGCTATGATTTAACCGTTGCCCCATTCTCCATATCGGCTCTGACGACTCTGCAAATATTTGCAACAACCTTTAAACTATTAGAGGCAGCTTGTTATGATCCATGGAGACTCATATACATGCTTCAGTGATTAGCTTCTTTAGCCCATTCCTACGCTTAATGTACTCACCTTAGATGCCCTCATCACTACTCTCATCCCTCACACTTATTTTGATCAAGCAAGCCCAGCTCTACACTGGAGGTATTATCTTCATGGACTCCGTCTCCACTTGATATTGCCCCACCATCTGCGCCCACCCCAGATCCCCCGCCCGAGCGAGAATTAATGATAGCCCTGTAGCACCTGTAGTCTGCACCTCCCCCCCAACAGCCGCACTGCTGAGAAACCCGAACTCAGAAAACCCGTCCTCTTCATCCCCTAGAGCATCACCACCATCCCCCGGATTCGTGGCTTTCCTCCCGCCTACATTGTGCTTGGTTCCGGCGCTATCCCTGTCCTTACTATTGTCATCAGATATATCCCTTTAGGGGCCTTCGCCTTCATCTTGGTAGAACATCTCGCGACTTATTGGAGCACTATTCTACTTGGGGTCAAGTAGGACTGGGCTTCCTTTCCGCAAATTACTCTTTCTACATGATTGCTAGAGTTCAGTGATGGTGATATGGGGACTCACATCACACCCGATCGTTCCAGAATGCACTCTTCACAGATCTTCTTTATCACATCATCTCCGCTACCTTCAGATTTCTTACTATGGTTATAATCTCCCCCTAGGTCTTCGGGATCGAAGTCTATTACACGGGGATCATCCAGTGGCTGGAATCTTATGGAGAGTAAATAATCGAGTGATCTTTGATTATTAAAATATGCCCCTGGGACGACCATAGTTATGTAGCAGTTGACAGTGCATTATCGGCTCTTCTCCGTTCAACTGCAATCCAGCGCACTCCTCCCACCCCTATGCTTTCCCGCCACCACCCAAATACAAACACCTTGTTTAGCCACCTTGCCAGACTTTTGATGTTTAAAGTAGGCTCTCTGGAGGGACTGACCCCAACCTAAACAGTTGCCAGCCAACCTGCCATCCCACTGCAGCAATAGGATTTCAATGAGTAAGGTGCGGACTATGGGTTAGTTATCCGGATCCCCACCAGACACCCTTTAATCCCGAACACCAGGGCCTGGGGTATGCGGGGCTGGGGCGGTATACTGTGAAGTTGACGGATGCTAAATCTGTTTAGGATGGTGTAAGTTTTCTTCTGAGGTGCAGAAATGCACCATCATGGGTGGGCGGCAAGCGGAACCAGGTGAAACTTTCACACACGGGTGGAGATAGCAGTCGATACCAGGATCTGGTCCTTTGCTCAATAAAGCTGCCTTCTGCTTTGAGATATGCCAAGCGAGTATCATAGAAGAAGAGAGCAAGTACCAGTATAACCATAGTTTTGGGAATATACCCCCAATCATGGCACCAATTCAACAAGTTGAAACATAGCTACGAAGAAACTACATGTACGCTTTGCCCCAAATCTTATGTTATTAGCCCTTCATTGAAGTTAATTGCAACTGACTACAATCTCAAACAATTGGTGCGTAAAAGACAAGCTGTCATCCCCCTGTGAACCTCCAACGACCAATTCCTGTGTAGTATTTATATAACCTCCTCCGCCTTCGGTATAGCTCGTGGGAAACGAAAAGAATGGCTCGGCAGCGCTTGCTAGGTGGTCAGATCCTTGTTACTGATTTTTTACCTTGCACTCTCATTAACACAAGTGGTTTCAAATCTGTCGCTTACCTCCTCTCAAACACCCACCTGGTCCTCCTCATCATCGCCCGGGCCCCTCAGCAGCATGTCATATTCCCACTGGTCATCTGAATCCTCCTCCCAAGGATGTTGAAGAAATTTGTCCCCACCAACGGAGAGGAAGAGATCAAGGGTTCCCACTTGCTCTAAGGCATCCTTGACGAGCTGCATATTATAGGGACCAACTGGGATTACTTTAGCCACAGTATTATCCACAACCATGTTCATTTTCTGCATCTCAATACAAATGAAGCCGATATCGTGAAGGTCAGAAATTTGCTTGCGCTGGCCAGATTCAACTTCGTCATTGCGCATGAACCAGCATCGAATCTTTATCCCTAAAGAGATAGGAAGGTTCAAGGTCTTGATCCCACCAAGAATGGTGATGGTGAAGGGGTCAAGATCTTCGAAGCTCCGGTCGCCAATAATTCGGTGAAGAATGTCAACCGGGAACTCAGTCTCGCCTGCTCTGCTGTACACAACCCCAGCCCGGTGTGTAACGTCCTGTGACTGAGTGAGGGTGAAAGAAACACGATCAATGCATTCAACTGGTACCAACACGTCGAGGTCCATGGTGACACGCTGCGAGCCTTGACAGACCAATGATGCTCCGCCGATGAGGATATATTTCTCACTGAATGCCCTATCGAGGTTGATAACGGCAGTCATAACTGTAACTAATTTTTCCCCAGTAGAATTTGCCATTGCGAGAGTTTGGATAAAAGGCTGTAGGTATCTTTTCGTTACTAGTGTTTGCTCTGTTATACTTGTGGCTCTTCTTACCTGGCTAAAATGAGCAAAACATGTTAGCACAAATCATATTTTGTTTGAGTGCTTACTTACCCTCAGTTTGCAGCAATGCAGTGCGGATGACAGGTGGGAACTTGATGGAATTCACGTAGGAAGTTGTTGGATGGAAATTAGCACTGGGGAAAGGGGATGTGCATGAGTGGGAAGTGGAAAGAGGAAGAAGTGGAAAGAGGTAGCAAACAACTCCCAGTCCACGCGTTCAGGAACATAAAATCAATCATGCGTATATTAGGTCACTGTATTTTTGGGGGTGTAGTCCACCCACCTTGAGTACTAGCTAGCTAGGATCACATTTTGACCTCCAGGCTCGCCTTCTGAGCAATTTACCTGGGATTTGGAGAGGCACAAGCTTTGGCTCTGATAAGCTCCTTCTATAACCATATGGGTGCCATATCCCTCAGCCCCACTATACACTCCCGGATGTCCTTTCATTTTTCCTCTGCTTGCATAGTATGTACTTATAGCATATTTTGTAAGGAAAGAAGAATCTTACGGGGGTGCAGTATCGTTACCAGTTCAACGACGTTGCGGTAGAGGGTTTGCGCAGTCAGACCTAGGTGGGAGTTATCAATAGTGTTACTCAAGGTTGCCAGCCATATAAAAGGCCCATGGAACCTCCAACAAATGTCGTGCTCTTAAATCCAATTTTTCGAAAAATGCATGCAGGGGTCAATGTCCAAATATTTCGTAACCACTCTTGTTGAAATTATATTTAAGGAACAGGGCTACAAAATCATACCCAATGAAGGCATAAAAGTGTTATGGAAGTCCACATTTAGAGCCCTCAATTCCAGGTCTGATTTCATGGGTATTCCACCTCGAGGACCAAGGAACCAGGTGGCAAAGCCTTGTCATAACTTATGTTAATATCATACCACCTAGGTTTGTGTGCGCAAACTCCCTGCTAGTAACCTCTTAGTAATACTAGTACCGGTATGCTGTAGTCACATCAATGATGGCCATGCTAAGATGAAGTGATTAGTAATCAGACAACGGGAGAGAATCTGATGGGGTCATTCAACTCAAAGTTCACCTCACTCTCCTCTCCATTACAACACCTTCCACCCTGAGTTCTTGCCACCCTTTGAAAATGTCTTCACCCACCAGCCCAAAGTCCGATCACCCCGCGGGACTATCACCTTTAGCTCCTGCCGGAATCCTCGAAACGGCTGGAATAAAGGTTTGCATTGTTGGAACCGCGGTGTTAATGCACTTTGGATCAGATCTCGTCCTTGCCGATCTCGACCTTGCGGTTGCCGACGAACAGTTTGACTCCGCACTTTCCCTGCTCCACAGCTGTGGCTTTCAGGACATCGAGGCTGGTTCTTGGCGGGAGGCTGTTATGCCAGTATTGGGCAAACCCGGGGGTTGGGACTCACGCCGACTGCTGTATCCGCCATCGTCAGACATAGTTGCGCTCACTCCTGCCAGCTGCTGGCATCTTAACATCACTCCTGATACAACCTTTCTCCTGGAGACCGATCCGTATCGATTTCCACATTTCCTTGTCTATCTCGAAGGTAATCTAGAATCTAGGAGTCTACTAAATATTGTGGTCACTGACATCTGGCGGGTACCGGCACATAGCTCTAATTAGGATCCTTGAAGCTCTTCAACCTATTAAAGGGAATTCGTTACTTGCTAGATACCACTACGCAGTAATGGTGGAGCTTCTACTGCAACGGCCAGAGCTTAAAGAAAGGATTTCTCCGGGAGATCAATTTTTCATAGACTTTGACATGAAGCAGTTTAAATGGTCAGACCACCTCAAGGTTCTGAAGTTGCGTAAGGGTATCATGGAAGGCACTATCTCGGTTGAAACTGCGAGGGAAGTAGTCCCAAGGCCTGATTTGGCAAGAAAGCGGATCAAAGAAAAGTACCTGCGCCTGCGATCTGAGGCAGAAAATAGCGAAAGGAACATTCCTATGACTTAAGAGGTGCATCGGGGCAGCTTAGAGGGCGTAAGCGTGGTCAAATGGGCATTATGGCACGTTGAGATACCGGTACTGTACATTATCAGGAATCTCTACTTTTCTTGCTAATCAAATTCCTGTATCTTAGCTAACTTTCGCCTCTTGATACCTTGCCAGTACAAGCCTGACTGAAGAGTGTACTTAGTCATCCCCTGAATCCCATACGCACTGAACCCAAAGCTAGCCAAAAACGCCGCAAACGCAAACCAGTGAAAAGCCGTCATGGCATTCGCCTCGTGACACCGCCTGGCAGGAACAATATATCCTCCGCCATTGGTAATTCCGTTTGTAAGGAGGTATTCCTACCTGCCCCCACCCCTTCTGTCAGCCACTCGCCACACGCAAAATGGGGGGGAGGGGGAAAGCGAACCCTGTTCCTGTTGTCCGTGTCCCAGTTGCCTGCCTCTTCTCTTTCATAGGAGGAGGTAGAGTCTGTATCTGAGTTTGTGTACTCCTCGCCTGGAGTCTCACCTCTAGAGTCGGAGTCATTGCCACAGCCACCTTCATCATTTTCGCCATCTTCATCGTCGTCACACTCTTCCAGTTCCCATTCCGCGCCGAGCTTTCAGAGCGCGCAGTATATGCACCCGACTGCCTCTAGCGGGGAGTGGCGGCTCCGAATGCCGGATTGCCAGCGAGTTTGACGCGGGCGCTTGGGTTGTTTGGCATGGCCGGGTGGTAATGGTGTGAGGCCTTCAATTCTGGTGCTGGAGGACTGGATTTGCGTGTTTATCGGCCTTAGTCCGCGGCAGGTTTGTTGTGGGTTTATTTGCGGTGAGGATGGTGCTGGTGAGGGTGGAGGCGGAGCGCCCGACATGTATGCTTTGTGGGACGCTGGGTGACTGGTTGGTAGGATGGATATTGAGGAGGAAGGGGAGGGGCTGACGTCTCCCGGTGTTGCTACGTCCTCTGGAACGCCCGCGATGCCGAGGCCGTCTTTTGTGCCTGGCAGAGCAAATGGTGAGGCGGTGCGTTCCGGGGTTTGGGGATTAAAGCTGGGAGAATTCGGTGTTTGAGGGTTCGGTGTGTGTTGTGGAGAAGAGGGGAGGTATGAGTTCCAGGCAGGCGGAGATTGAGCGAGAAAGTTTTTGATGTAAGCATTTGAGGGTCAGGCTTTTTGTTCATTAGTTTACAAGGAACCAAGAATGGGGGAGGGAAGGAGAAGGGTACAATCTCTTATCATCATCTGATTTTCCCTCACAATCATGTACGCATCTTTGCTCGCGCTGGGCTCCTCCTTATTTAGCGCGTCCTGGACATCATCTTTTGCATACCCCATTGTAGACCCCAACTTTCCCACCACCGCTTCATGGAGTTCCCCTTTCAGGCGCTCCGCAGGTCCCCGCTCGATGCCCTTCCATGTCGGCAGCCTAGAAAAATCCACACCTGTATTAACGAATTCTTCCGGTGGGGGGCGGAGGTATTCCGGAAGCCCTTTGTTGAGCGGAAGAAGAGAGGCTTTATCTACTCGGGGCAGGGATATAATCCGTAAACACTGGGGGAGTGATTGGCAACAAGCTCGGTAACCAAATATTCGAGCTTAGCCAGTTAGAATCTTGGAAAATCAAAATTCACCAATTCTTATCTTTAAAGTGTTCACAGAATTTCTTCTCTTTTAACATATATGATATACGACTGCATGTGCATATGGCCTATAAGCCTGGTACCCACCCCTCCAAAATCCTGTTCACGGACTAAACCTGGTATCCGAGTATAAGGTGCATTTTAAAGGAAACATGCAAGTACGAGTATTCGTATCTTGAGTGTTGGACCTCGGATAGATGTGCAATTTGTTACTGCACAACATATCACTCGGATTAACAGACATTTATTTTTATTGAATTTCTGCTTATTTGTCTTCCATTGTCCTGAAACAACGGCTTTGTCTAAAGCGTTTATTTCCTATATCATTCAGTTGTATTGGGTTGTATCTTTTGTGGTGGTGAGACATCATCGGTTGGGTTATGATTATTGGGCGGCTATTTTGTATCGGCTAGGCTTCATTGCGCTCTCCAGGTTTGGAGGCGCACACTCAGTTGAAACTTATGATGCGTTCTGGGGCTGAAGAGGGGAAACCGGATACTTCTCATGAGGGATGAGGTCACTTATGTTCTCTATATATGTTCGGCCATTTGGCCCTTTCGTTTGGTTAAGAAGAAGAAGAATCATACTGCGAGTTCAAGTAGCGCAAGAGTCTTTAGCATATCGCTTCACACACTGGGGGATAATTTCACCAATTTTTACCTATTCAGAAAAACCAAGACACGGCAACTAGACTCAGATGGCATCGTAATCCCAGAACTCTCAGTCCCTTCGCCACTCCCGATCTCCTCACTCCCTGGAACACCAATCGATATCACGGACCCCCCATACTGCAGGGCGTCGAAAAGGCCCAAGATGATCAACACTCCGCCATCGTGGAGGAAGTAATTTCATCCGAGATCGCCTCTCTACTAGATGGCACTGCCATGAAGACTTTGAAGTCTAGAACGCCCTGCTCGCCGAAGAGGAATGAGACCTGAAGGAGAAGATCTGGGTGGAGCTTAACAAGAACTACTTGCGTGAACAAGAATGCAAGATCTTCCCTTTTCTTCTTCTTCTTTCTTTTTAATCTCCCTTCCCCTCCCAATGAGTGCCATGGTATGGCTAACATGGATATTTTAGTGAAACACCCAAACAAGGAAACTGACCTCCGCAACTGTGTCATCAAGACTGCCAAAGAGCGGAAGAGGAATAAACCCCGCGATAGCAACAGCAAGGAAATGGCTGCTACCCCAGCCGACAGCATGAAGAACATGCTCATGTGCAGGAGTCATTCCAAGAAGATCAATTATAAAGTGATCGAGGGGTTTTTTGAGGATGATTAAGTGAGAGAGGGGGTGGTAGATAATCTCCTTCCTCTTCTGGGGTTTCTAATTCAGACTGTCAGTGTGCATATATCTGGGTGGGCGCATTATAGAGATTGGGCGCTTGTTACGGTTCTTAGTGGGAGATTAGAGCATGGTGGTGGACATGTCTGTGTTCATATGGGATCACTCGGGAGGACATTCTTCTTGAGGTGTACTTTTAGCTGAGATTCAGCGTGTGTTTAGTTTTAAGCTTATTTAGGTTGTTGGGTTTTTCTTTATAGTTTCACTGGGCCGCAGAAAATTGCCTAGTCTCACATTTTCTATCCTACTTGTGTCCCCGAGCCGAGAATTGGCAGCTGTTTACGTTTTCTATAGGCTTGCTATAGCTATTCCGGGGTGATGGGCCAATCCTTGACACAGAGGTAGTATACTAATAAATCGAAAACAAGGAAAACTAAAGAAAGATTCAAGGAGGTAAAAATTGAACTTATGATCCTCGATAAAAAATAAAATAATTCTGCCAGTGCTCGAACCAGGGACGACCAGTGTGGTAGACTGGTATACTACCAACTACACCATGGAACCCCGCCATTATTCTATTAGCCTTATGTAATCACAGCATCCTGATCCCTCATGGATCACAAAGCCATCTCGGTTTCTCCTCATGTGTCTCCACTTCAGAACACAGTTGATATTAGCCACATGACAACACTCAGGCTGATATCACTGGGAATACTTGTACTGAGGCTGGGATTGTTTTTGGTCCCTTCGTCATCGATGTCTCAAACACTGATTGGGGTGGCACAAAGTTTTCAATAATGATTAATTATTCCATTTCCTCTTACTTTTTCGCTCCACCCCCCCGGCCGTCACCTTGGCTAGAGCCATCTCCTTAGAAAGAACCATCTCCTTACCAAGCTCGAGAAGGGTTTCTCGGCAATGGTAATATCATTTTGAAACTATCCTCTTCCCTATCCCTTATGCAACTTGCCCCCCCCCCAATCCATCTAAGTCTTGTACCTTGTTTGCCTGGGGGCATCTTTCAGTCCCCCTCCCCGCCCTTCTCCTTGTCCTTCTTCAATGCCTCCATCTTGTCTTGGTAGCGGGTGGCACAGTTGTCGATGATGTTCATCATGGTCGGAATAGCCCCAGTAAAAACCATAGCCCAAGCCATAGGATGGGCTGCAAAGGTGGCTCAACGAAGAATTAAGTCTAAGTTAGTAACCTTGATGCGAAAAAGAAAAGAAAAAACTCTGAAATTGGCCTTGACAAACAGATTATCTTGGTGTTGAGAGGTACCGCGAGCGAATGAGTGGAATTGGGTGGTATCAAGAGTGACTAATTCAATCCACTTTCATTATAACTAAGAGGAGAGCGGTCACAAGGCAACCGAGTAGCTTGTACCGTATTGCTTAAAGAACAATGTAAAGATTGTTGAGCAATAAGGAGAGAAAGAAGAAAGAAAAGAAAGAAAGAAGAGGGTGTGGAGGTAGGATAGGAGACAAGCTGTGACGCAAGTGGTCACAAGGTGTCACTCGTGAGCGGTAGAACAGAGAATATCAGAGCACCACCATGACCACAACTTCCAACACTTGGGAAACATATTGCAAGAGAGAGAAAGTAGGTTGGTTGTTTGATAATTCGGTGATGGATTGATGGTTCGGTGGTGGGAGAGGGAGAAGAGAGGCTGAATTGCGTGCTTCGCAATAGTATTAAGTCTAAGTTAGCATCCTTGGTGCAAAAAAAAAAACTCCGAAATTGATTTTGACAAACAAGGGATTTTCGAGAACATGTTCTAAAGAAAATAGGGGGTGGATAGATGATGGTGGTGTCGTGGCTTAGGAGGGACGCGGGAGAAGACCAGGCTTTAGCTCGTACCCTCCCCCCTACATTTCCCTTGCCATTACCAGTTCATTGATATTGCAACTGAGGGACTACGAGTGTAACGGGGGCACCCTATAGAGAGGTGAACTCTAAGGTTGCGACCGCACCAAACACTCAAAGTAGAAGATAAAGATGAGGTAAAATAATTCAGAAGAATCAACGGTAAAACTTAATATAGTTAAGC
>Ga0307509_10005190_pt1 | contig 18264 bp, 25 predicted proteins | sample 10_EM_MG_FD_202245 | JGI IMG/M metagenome (GOLD analysis project Ga0307509, IMG submission 202245) | Populus trichocarpa ectomycorrhiza microbial communities from riparian zone in the Pacific Northwest, United States - 10_EM | ecosystem: Host-associated > Plants > Roots > Unclassified | place...
TTAAATCTGATATCTACTTAAGTTTAAGCGTTTGGCATTCTACTTCGATAACCAACTTTTCCTCGAGAGAACTTATTGAGTGAAGCTTTCAGCTTAACGATATTAAGTTTAACCGTTTTGATTCTTGGTGAATTATTTACTATATCTTTATCTTCTACTTTGAGTTTTGGTGCGGTCGCAACCTTAGAGTTCACCTCTCTACAGGGTGCCCCCGTTACACCCACACAACGCCATCACACCTTTGGCTAACACGGCCGCCCCCCTCATACAGGACATTTCTATGTTGCCACCCATCTCCCTCCATTTAACGGACTACCTACCCCCAATCCCGGGGATTGTTCCATCTTATGCCCGCCTCAAGCTCAAGGCTAAGCAACTCCTCCTATCTGACTGGTCTTCCACCCCAGCCCCCCCATACTACCCCTTTCCACCCTCAACGCGTCCCCATCCCTTCATCAGTTTGGGCAAATTTGTTGCGGGGAGGATACACCAGATGCGCTCTCGGAAAAGCTATCTCGCGGCTCACCCCTCATGGGACAATCCTGATGCCAACACGTCCTGCCCGTTGTGCTCTGAGGCCCCGCAGACCTTCTAACATGCCATTCTGTCCTGCCCCTCCTGCGCCGATCAGAGATCCCGCCTCCTCCAAGGGGTCTCCGACTTGGCCCCGAGGCCCCGATCTGGTCTGACCAGCAACTGCTCATCGCGCTGACTGAGATCATCCGCACCACCGCCACTGGTTTCCCTCCTGGGATGCCCCCGCTTGCCCTCTCCCTCCACAGCCCCTCTACAAACCCCCTTTTTGAACATACAGCCCCACCCGCCCCTGGCCCTCGAGACTAATTAAGCGGTTTTTACTTTCCTTGATTTTAGCTTTGGCTGCTTTGCGACGTTTATTGGTCGCGTTGGGGGACCTGGTTTAAGATTGTTTCTTTTGTTGATTGTTGATTTGATTTTCGGTTTTGTTTTGGCCATATCGTTAAAGATGCATGTCATTTCTTGTACCGTAGAAATAATGAACATATGATTTAAAAAAAAGAAAAAAAAGAAAAAAAAGAAAAAAAAGAAAACGGGCACAGTAGTTATTTTGGACCTGGCGTTCGCAAATACCGCTCTCTCCCCCCTCGTCTCCTCATGGGACACCCCCTCCCCTCCACTGGCTCACATCATGTTCCATGTGTGATAACACTTAAACTGCCCGCGATTATGCTACCCCCCCCTACTCCACACTTGGCCCTCCATGACCTAGATGCTGTAGGAGAGGCGCTGAATACCTTCACCACACTACCCTGCCCAGCAAGGCCCACGCCCACCTCCCTGAGTAGATGGTTCGACAACTCCTCTGCCCGGCTTACCTCCCACCTGATTTCCCATGCCCCGAGCAAACGCCCGTGCCCCTGCTCGAAAGCATGGTGGTCCCCTTGCCTGTCCTCTGTGAGAATTGAGTATCACAAGTTTGCAAGGATATCCGGCCTCGACCCGTCCCTCCTCAACTCGAGCAATGTGAAGAGCTCGAGGAGAACCTACTTTAAGGCCATCGCCTCGGCCAAGAAAGCACACTGGTCGGACTTCTTGTCTGCGGCCATGTCACATTCCCCCTGGACGGCCAAGAGGTTCGCATTTGGTCGTCTAGCGCAAAGGTTCCCAGACTTGCCAGGGGCCTCCGATCCGGCCGAGGTAGCAGAGACACTCCTCCCGCACTTTTTTCCCTCTCCGCCTCCACCTCCCCCGCTCCTCCGCCTCGCGCACTATGAGGACTATACTCCCATCACCTCTGAAGAGATATCCAGGGCCCTCTCCAAATCCTCGAACACCTCCTCTCCTGGCCCTGACCACATCCCGTACTCTGTGTGGAAATCTGTATACCGGATCAAGCCCTCCCTTCTCCCTTCCCTCTTGGACCCCCTGCTAGCCCACGGATTTCACCCTCCCTCACTCAAGAAAGCGCTTGGTATTGTCCTTGACAAGCCAAGTAAGCCCTCGTACGACTCACCCTCCTCCTTCATGGTTATCCTCCTTCTTCAAATGCTCTCTAAGATTCTTGAAAGAGTGGTGGCTTCTCGCCTCGCAGCCCAAGCAACGATTTGCTCCCTCATCCACGCCCTTCAATGCGGGTCCCTCACTGGGAGATCCACTGCCGATGCCGCCCTCGTCCTACAACACAATGTTGAGTAATTCCATTGCCTCCGCTACAAAGTTTCCATGCACTTCGTCGATGTGAAGGGGGCATTTGACAACGTGGAGTCTCCGTCACTCCTCTCCCTCCTCCGCAGGAAGGGGGTCAGCCCATACCTGGTCCAGTGGGTCGGCTCTTTCCTCCGGGACCGCACCTGCCGCCTGTCCTTCCAGGGGTCCCCTCGCCTTTTCGCTCCCGTTTCCGTCGGGGTCTCTCAGGGATCTCCCCTCTCTCAGCTACTGTTCGTCATATACGTCTCCACCCTCCACCGGGAAATCACCAGGTCACTTATTATCTCCTAAGTCGACGATTTTGCTGTCACTGTGGCCTCGCCCTCCTACAGAACCAACGTTCGCCTCCTTCAAAAATCCTTCTCAGCGCTCAAGAGAAAGGCCTCCCCAATCAATATCTCCTTCTCCGTTCTAAAAGCCGAACTGATCTACGGGAGGACTGCCAGGGGTAATGAGCCACAATGCTCCCTCCCAGTGCAGCTGGAGGATCACCTCTTCTATCCACAAACCCGCCTGAAGTGGCTGGGCTTTAACTTAACTCCCTCCTTTGACCCAAGGTCCCACGACTGCAGGAGGTACACCCTTGCGAATGCCGCCCTGGCCACGATTCGCTGCCTCTCCCGCCCCGGGATAGGCCTTCCACCCTACCTTTGTCTCTCTTTGGCGCCTTTGCTCCTAGCCCTGATTCTCATATACGGGTCCGCCGTCTGGAACCCTCCCCCGTCTATCATGAGGCCTATGTCCGTTTTCTGCCATCGGCTCTGTAGGTGGATCACTAACTGTTTTTTCACCACCAACACAATATGTTTACTCAGAAAAGCCTGTCTTCTCCCACTACCTGCTCTTATACGCCACCAACGCCGCCTCCCTGGCCTAGGGCTTATCTGCTCCCCCACGGAGATGAACCCGCCCACGGCACGCCTCCGTAAATCCCTGCCCACCTTCTCGCCCCTCCGTGCCCCCTTGCTGGCGCATGGGAAAATTACCTCACAACCATATCTCTTCTTCAACCTCGACTGGCATTCTGGTCCGGACAAGGCCGTGAACCCAAGATACCGACACACCGCCATCACAGATTTGGCGAACGCCGCCGTCCCCCTCGTCCATGACGTCTCTACATTGCCGGCCACCTCCGTCCACTTGACAGACTACCTGCCCCCGGTTCCGGGGGTTGTCACATCTTACGCTCGCCACAAGCTATGGGCTAAACACCTCCTCCTTTCCGACTGGTCTGCCACCCTAGTCCCCCCATACTACCCCTATCCACCCTCAACACGCCCCCATCCCTTCATGGTCTTGGGCAAATTCGTTGCAGGAAGAATACACCATAGGCGCTCTGGGAAAGGTTACCTCACGCCTCACCCCTGATGGGACAATCCTGATGCCAACACGTCCAGCCCGCCCTGCTCTGACGCCCCGCCGACCTTCGAACATGCCATCCTCTCTCGCCCCTTGTCCGCCCATCAACGATCCCGCCACCTCCCAGCGGTCACGGACTTGGCCCCTGAGGCCCCGATCTGGTCCGACCAGTAGCTGCTCATTCCGCTGGCTGAGTTCATTCTCACCACCGCCACTGGTTTCCCTCCTGCAATGCCCCCGCTTGCTCCCTCCCTCCACATCCCCCCTCCAAACCCCCACCTCCCCTCAATAACCCTACACGCCCCTGGCCCTCGAGACTAGTTAGCGGTCTATATCTTTCTTTAATTTTAGCTACAGCTGCTGTGTGACGCTTATTGATCGCGTTGGGGGAACTGGTTATGTTTGTTTCTTTTGTTGATTGTTATGTTTGATTTTCGGTTTTGTTTTGGCCATATAGTTAAACATGCATGTCATTTCTTGTACCGTAGAAACAATGAACATATGATTTAAAAACATAAAAAATACAAAAAACTGGCACAGTAGTTATCAGGAACCATCTCCCCTACACCTCCGGCGATTGAAATCTTAACACCAGGGAAATCATCGTGGCATCAACCACCACCCCCTCTCCTCCCACTTGATGGCTTCTGCCTAGGGGAGGGATGCTATAACCCCTCCTCTCCCTCTGGGGCTTTCCCCCTCCTCTACGGGGTTCTCGTTCCTGTTCATCGTTGACTCCGCTCATGAAGGTCGGATCTCCCCCTTACCCCGCACTTCCTTTCTACCTCGCTTAGGTTTTGCACTGTCGGCATTTCGCTCTCTTCGTTCACGGTCGGTGCTCAGCTTTTCAAGCCCTTTGCAAACTACATTTCAGTCCCGGCTACGTGGTCCTGTCGGGGAACACTTTGCTTAGTAACTTCAGCATCTCGTCTTCGTTTCGCTTTCAGAAAAGCATCGGCCACTGTTACTCTAGTCTGTCGTCTCAAGCGCTTGAATTGCCTTCCCCTCCCCGGCCTCTCTCCACCACCCTCTTGGTCTTCATCCCGTTGCTCGGTTACAGCTAGACCCTCTCCCCTCCCTCCACCTCCCCAGGTGGCACCTTACTGCTCCCTTTTCACCGGTCGATCTTCGGTCGCCTTATAAAAACCCGCCTCGGTTAAGCCCGTCCAGTTGGCCATCGCTAATGCCGCCTTGGCACACCCTCCCGCAGCCCCTCATCAGTGTCACCTCCATCCACCTTTCCATCCTGCCATCGGGCACCGCTTCGTCCCGTGGCATCGCTCCGGTGTGCAGGTCCATACTCTCACATCCTAGCTTAGGCTGATACACGTCACTTATCACACGTAATTTTCCTTTGTCAGGGGTTCATTCATTCCTTATGTTTTTATACTTTGGTAGCTGATGTCGCTAAGGGTTCTCCTCTCTTTACTGCTTGCTTCTTTCCTTTCTGCTTTCTTCGGATGTACGGGTATGTTCGTAGGATTTGGTTGGGCAATAGGAGAGATGTGTGGTTGGTGTCATACCAGAGGCACTTGGGTGTTTGGATGTTTCCTGGCAGGAGGAAGGTACAGTTTTTGTTGGCCATAGGGTTAAAGCTGAATGCTTTCTGTATACCTTAAACAAATGCATATAAGTAAAAAAAAAAAAGAAAAAAACGGTCACAGTAGTTATCACTGGTCGGACTTCTTACCCTCGGCCACCGCACACTCCCTCTGGACGGCCCAAAGGTTCGCTTTTGGTCTCCCAACACAAAGGTTCCTGGATTTGCCAGGGGCCTCTGACCTGACCGAAGTAGCAGAGACACTCCTTCAACATGTTTTCCCCCCCGCCTCCCGCGCCTCCCCCGCCTCCCCCGCCTCCCCCGCCTCCCCCGCCTCCCCCTCTCCTCCGCCTCATACGCCACGAGGACTTTACTCCCGTCACCGCGGAGGAAATGTCCAGGGCCCTTTCCAAGTCCTCGAATACCTCCGCCACGGGTCCCGACCACATCCCGTACTCGGTTTGGCAGTCCATGCACTGCCTCAAGCCATCCCTTCTTCCCTCCCTCCTGGACCCCCTGCTGGCCCATGGCTTCCATCCCGCCTCCCTCAAAAAGGCACTTGGTATCGTCCTCAACAAGCCGGACAAGCCTTCCTACAACTCACCTTCCTCCTTCAGGGTCAGCGTCCTCCTCCGGACCCTCTCTAAGATTCTTGTGAGAGTGATAACTTCCCGCCTCTCAGCCCAGGTGACAACCTGCTCCCTGATCCACCCCTTCCAATGTGGGTCCCTCCCAGAGAGATCCACTACCGATGCCGCCCTCGTCCTACAACACCATGTTGAATCCTTTCACAGCCTCTACTACAAGGTCTCCACCCTCTTCCTCAATGTGAAAGGAGGCTTCGACAACGTGGAGTCTCCCTCTCTCTTCTCTCTCCTCCGCAAAAAGGGGGTTAGCCCGTATTTGGTTCAATGGGTCAGCTCTTTCCTCCGAGACCGTACCTGCCACCTGACGTTCCCTGAGTCCCCCCGCTCCTTCGCTCCTGTCTCGGTGGGGGTCCCGCAGGGCTCCCCTATCTCCCCCATGCTCTTTGTCATTTATGTTTCCTCTCTTCATCTCGACATCCCTAGATCGCTTATTGTCTCCTACGTCGACGATTGTGCTGTCACTATCGCGTCGCCCTCCTACAGAACCAATGTTGGCCTCCTCCAGAAATCTTTCTCATCGCGGAAGAGTATGGCCTCCTCGATTAATATCACCTTCTCCATTCCCAAAACTGAACTGATCCACTGGAGGACTGCCTGGGGCAATGAGCCGCCGTGCTCTCTCCCTGTACCGCTTGAGCATCAGCTGTTCAACACACAGTCCCGCCTAAAGTGGCTGGGCTTCATCTTCACCCCCTCTTTTGAGACGAGATCCAACTTCGCCAGAAGCTACACCTCCGCCAACGCCGCGCTAGCCACGATTCGCTGGCTCTCCCCTCCAGGAATGGGCCTTCCTCCCCACCTCTGTCTCTCCTTGGCACGCTCACTCCTGGGACCGATTCTCCTATACGGGTCTACTGTTTGGAGCCCCGCCCCAGCTAGCATGAACCCAATGTCCGTTTTTTGGCGTCGGGTCTGTAGCTGGATCACCAACTGTTTTTCTACCACCAACACGACCTGTTTGTACAGAGAAGCCTGTCTCCCCCCACTGCCTACTGTTATCCGCCACCAACGTCGTGTAACGACCCTATGATAGGTAGCTACAATAACTACCACCTTAGCCCAAATGGTATACCATGAGGTAGTCAAAGGTGGTATGGTCTTGTATACTTAGTATATACATAAGCTGGTAAACCTAGGATGAAGTCTAGGGAATAGTTGAGTAGCCTTGAGGCACTCTACTAGGCAGGGTAACCTTTCGGGAGAACATTCATATAATGTCAAGAGAATTATGGGAATGTTACACAAACCTCCGAGATGGCTTTTGTGGTTGACAGGAGGACTTCCGGAGTGGTTAAAGGCATAAGAGGACAAAGTTACCCTACCTGGGGAATTTGGCTATTATGCCCATGGGTCCCAGTTACCCTACTGAGGAACCCAAGTTACCCTACCTTCACCGGTCAAGTCATCCTAGAACTTAGAGGTCGATTGCCTCACATTCTATGGGCTCTTAGATGTTCTTGGGGGCACACGCATCTGCGCGGGAGACCCCACACCTGTGTAAGGGTGGCCCGAACATACTATTGAACTTGGGCGGGTTTTGCTAACACCCCCCTCTGGCCCCACCGTTGGGACAGCGCGTCATAGGCAGACGGCTGTGTAGTTGCTCATTTGCTAGTTAAAAGAGGTCATTGGAGCAGCTGGCAAAACACCGTATAAGTTGTCGCCGTCCGTCTGACTGAATGTCGTTCGCAGGATATATAAGGGGAGTATGGGTAACCACCAAAATGGCGGTCGCCCACATATGGTCTCCCGGGCATCTAGGACTCTATTCTAGCCTACCGGTTGTAGGGTAGTCTTCCTAGTGGTACTCAGGTAGTCTCAGAAGGCCAGGGTGCTTTCGAGACAAATACCTCAGTAACCAGCCCGGGCCTTCTCCCCTTGATTTGTAGCATTACTATGGGTTGTTATTGGACTCTAGAGGTATGAGTCTTATCACGGTAGAGTATGTCCCGAGAGGATGGCTATGGGTAGCGCCCACTTAGCCAACCATCGGCTACATCTCACCGGGGAAGCTTGCATGTCAATTTATCACATTGGATAGTCGCGTAGATTAAATGATAGACTGCATAGCTTGTATAGATGCAACTGCCACTGGGCCAGTGAGTCCACCACCTAGGTATTGACTCCGGTTGTTGTCATAACAGCTAGCCACTGGTATGACTTCGATAGGAAGAGTTTTTCCACCTGCGGTTGTATTGGAGATACATTGCAGAAACTCATATCCTATTGATGGAGTTAAGTGTACCCGAGTTGGTCCGACACTTCCGGGAGGATAAATCCTGATGGAGGGTAGACGTCGGACAGACCCTGTGCAGGACAGGGTGCTCGCACAAGGTCGGAACTAGTGGTGAATGTCAAAGGCTTAAATCTGATATCTACTTAAGTTTAAGCGTTTGGCATTCTACTTCGACAACCAACTTTTCCTCGAGAGAACTCAATTGCGTCAAGCTTCGAGCTTAACTATATTAAGTTTTACCGTTGATTCTTCTGAATTATTTTACCTCATCTTTATCTTCTACTTTGAGTGTTTGGTGCGGTCGCCACCTTAGAGTTCACCTCTCTATAAGGTGCCCCGTTACACGTCGCCTGGCTGGCTTAAGGCTTATTTGCTCCCCCCCGGAGATAAACCCTGCCTCAGCATGCCTCCTTAAGTCCGTCCCCGCCTTCTCCCCCCAACGTGCCCCCTTGGTAGCGCATCGAAAGATTACCTCCCAATCTTATCTCATCTTTAATCTCGATTGGCGTTCCACTGTGGACAAGGCCAGGAATTCGAGGTACCGACACAATGCCATCACCACTTTGGCTCACACGACCGCCCCTCTCATCCACGATGTGGTCACTTTACAGCCCATTTCTCTCCATCTGACGAACTACCTACCTCCTGTTCCTGGGGTTGTCCCATCCTACGCGCACCTCCAACTCCGAGCCAGGCAACTCCTCCTCTGGGCTTGGTCTGCAACCCCAGCCCCACCTGTACTACCCCTATCCGCCCTCTACATCCCCCTATCCCTTCATGGGTTTGGGCAAGTTCGTTGTGGGTCGGATCCACTAGATGCGCTCTGGGAAATGTTACCTCGCATCCCACCCTTCCTGGGATAATCCTGACGCTGACACGTCCTGCCCGCTGTACTCCGAAGCTCCACAGCCCTTTGCGCATGCCATCCTGTCCTGCTTTGCGACGATTATTGGTCGCGTTGGGGGTACTGATTATGGTTTTTTACTTTTGTTGATTGTTAGTTTGATTTTCGCTTTTGTTTTGGCCATATCTTTAAAGATGCATGTTATTTCTTGTATCGTAGAAACATCAACATATGATTTAAAAAAAAAAGAAAAAAAGAAAAAAAGAAAAAAAGAAAAAAAGAAAAAAAGAAAAAAAGAAAAAAAGAAAAAAAATGGTCACAGTAGTCCTAGCTCTTCACACAACCATCTAAGTAATACACTACTCATGTACTGGGGCATGGGCCAAGCCCATTGACAGTGACCTTTCATAGGTGCAATATGTTCGAGATACCTAATGCCCTTATCTCTATGTCACCTCGCTTGTATGCGAGGTTTCAATTTCTACACGATAGGACTTCCTACCATTACTATACCTACGACGAATTTAAGATATTAGTCTATAACGATAGACTAAGTAGGCTACGTAGACTATATTGATAGTCTATGACAGTCACGATAGTCGTTTCCCGTTACCAACACCTAGGAGGTTATGTGGTTTGTTACAGATGAAGTAGTTTGAGAAATCAAGCATACTTGCACTCACATACGTCAATAGTATACTTCGGATACTGACGGAACCCTACGATAACAATAACACTAGGCAGAGATAATCGCATTTGGCGCGAAGGTTGGGACATGTCTATCTTATGCCTAGCAGCTGTCTGGTACACAATATTTCTGCTATGCTGACAGGTTTGATAACAAAGCTGGCCCCTTTGTTGGTTCAATCATGGAGACCATTCTGCGTATGCAGGTGGTAAGCAAGACTCCATGTTGACCAAGAATGATCGTAACCAATAGACTGATGTGTGAGAGCCCCGTCCGGAAAACTCAGCATGTTGCGATTCGGAAGTCAAAGTCAGGTAACAGAATTGTCAGGATCAAATAGTGTCCGCACTTTTGAAGAAATGGCAAGAATGGTTAGGAGATAGTTACATAGTATGAGAACTAGATGTAGCCCGCAACCACCTAGACACTGCATATAAATATTAAGGTGCCTCCCGAGCTATTTGAACATTATCAACCAACGGCGAACGGATCTTATCATTATCATAAGTTTACGCTAGAAAATCTTTAATCATTCTATCTACCTCTACTTCAATCATTGAGCCCCCCTAGACAATCTCCATCTATGATCAAGATTATCGGCCTGAGGTATCTTGCAAGTTTTGGGATAGGCTCCCGTCTAACAGCTCAGCAACCGCCTGAGTCTCTATGCGATAGGGATGTACCTCATACCCTTGTGTAGCTGGTGACCAGCCCAAAACCTCCAGAACACAGAATTGGAATACGCCCAGCAGTTGTGGAGGAATCTGCCATCAAGTAAAATTCCACCAGCATACTACCTCCATAGAAGACAGTGACTTCCTAAGTTTAGAAGCTATAGGGACAAACCTTATACCGTTCTGTAGCTAGCGACAAGCCCGACCACCTCCCGGCAACAGAATTGGAATACACGCTGCAGTTGGGGAGGAATCAAAATCCGGGCTGTGGTTGTCAAGTAATCTACCATTGAGCATTTGAGATCGCCAGCCCTGTTACTCGATGAGTATTGACAGCGTAGGGATAGGCCTTGAACCGCCATGTAGCTGGCGGCAAGCTGAGCACCCTCCAAGGCATGGATCTCGAATCGGATAAGTGGTTGTGGAGAAGTCTTCTTGGTAGTGTTGGAGGTGTGAATATTGAGCGGTAAGGGGAAAGTGCGGAGTCACGTCACGTAAAAGGCTAAGTGCTGAGAAACCACAACAATGAGGTATTCTCTCATACCTAGAGAGTGTCATAGGTATTACTCGCTTTTAGACTAGAGTGAGCTGGCATTTTCGCTCTCAGAAAGATCAAGCTCTGAAAATAGAACTTACTCAGCTGGTGTGATTTGCGCAATATTAAGATTAATGTGGCTTTCTCACATAGTGCCTATACTAACCTCATTATCTTTGCCAAGACTAGCCCCTTTCTAAGTATGAGAGAAGGCTGGAAAGCCAGGGGGGAGGCGGGTACTCTCCAGGGGGTATTCTGGAAGCAGAGTAGATAGGTGGTGAATCCGGAGGTGCCATGGTATAGTAATGTGCGTCAGGAAGCATGGAAGGTAACCGAGTGTGGCAACCACCCTCCGGACGCAATTTAGTATGGCCACTGACCTCCAGACGCTCCAGACGCTCTGTACATAAAAATCAATAGTGTGTATATCCTGATGCATAATCGGTGCTTCAGACGCAAGATTAATTTTTGCTGATGAGGTTGCTGTCGGAGCCTTCAATTCTCTCAACTGCCCTCTCCTTAAATCTCGATCTATGTGAAAACTCCAATGCTGTCTTGGGCTCAATTCCTTAGGCCTGCCACTCCTCGTCTTCTTCTGTAGTTATATTCTTAGGTACTTCAGTTTTTCCTTTCTTCTACTACTTCTCCTTCTCCTTCTCCCTCTTCGCCTCCCTTTTCTTCTTGTTCTCCGCCTTCGCCTTCTCCTCCTCCTCCTCCTCCTCCTCCTCCTCCGTCTCCTCCCTTTTCCTCAGCCCTTGCCTTGCATTTTGCACCTCCATCATGGTCCTGGGTATATTCTCAGAGTCAGATTGCTCACTAGTATTAGCTTGCATACAGGTTCTGATAACCCCTAGTACGTGTCTCACATGATTAGTCTTATTTTTGTTCGTGCCTAACGAAAGCACTAAAGATGGAAAGAACAAAAGTGCGATCACGAAAGGCACTAAGTTGGCAGAAATGCGGAGATGAAGGATCGATACTCGCTCACTCACTCTCTCACTAGCTAAAGACAGACCTGGAGATATATATCTCCGTCTAACAAACCAAACACTCCCGAAACTAAACGAACTCCAAGGAAACAAATGCTGCTGACAAAACCATACTCCAGCACTCCAGAACACTCCCATGATCCTCCGTGATCCATGGAACCTGAAACTCAACAATGCGCAAACTACCCATATGCGTACTGGCATAGGGTGTGAAAACAACAAAACCTCTGATAGGTGCATAACCGTGAAAACCACAAAGACATCTGCCCGATACCCTTCCATCTCCTAACCGCATAGCGCAACCCTGCATATCCGCAAACCTGCATAACCCCATGCCCTATAGGCCACTATCCAACAGTGTAGACAGTGTTCGTAGTCGTCCGGGGCCCCCGCAGGACCCAGCGGGGGGACTGCCAAGTGCCCGGGACGAGACGGGGACGGCAAAACGTAGTTCGTCCTCGTCTTTCATTCCTACTTGTCGGCCAACTTGATAAAATGACTAGACGGGACGACAAAATACCGTCCGTCCTCGTCCTTGAATTTCCAGGACGGCCGTCATTAGGAAGGACGACAAGCCCCACGATTTGAGACATATTCTTGTAGGGGACGGTAGGGGGTGGTGGAGGACGGCGGGGGACGGCAGGCGACGGCGAAATAAGCGGAGAATAACGGGAAATAACGGGAAACAGCGGAAGACGGCCGAAGACGACGGGGACGACGGGGGACGACGGGGACGACGGGGACGACACAATTTCGTCCGTCCTGGTCCTTGAGCTTTTCTTATAGGGCAAATTCAGGAAAAGACGGGAACGCCAGAATGCCGTCCGTCCTCGTCTTCCATTCCTGCTTGCCGGGCATTTAGAAAATGACCGGACGGGACGACAAACTGCCGTCCGTCCACGTCCTGGCTCAGGACGGACGGACTGCCCCGTTGCGAACACTGAGTGTGGAGCAGGGTGTAGAGTCACGAGAAGTAGTAGTAAGTTAGTGGAGCAATTGGCAAGTGTGTGTAATGTGTTATTCATCATCGCAGAGTATATTTCGGATACGAGAGGACATATCATGGCCGCCGCCCTCACTAAACCAAAAAAAACATAAAAGGAAGTCATAGACCAAACTTCACAGCTTCTGTTTCAATAGCCGCCCTCTTCTTCTCATGCTCAACAAACAATTTGTTCTTCCCCTCATTACATAGAAACTCTTCCTTCCACAAGTTCAATCATCTTACTCGTCCTCATAACCCTCCAATATCTGCCAAATGACTCCATCATCACAGAGAGCGTACAATCGCTCTCCGCCTGCTGCCATCTGCAAGACCTTGCGGCCGGTCGACAAATTGACCCAGTTCATGTCGGTGCCCGTATACCAAAAGATGTCGCCGTTAGAATGCCGCAGATATATGTTGCCACTGCCAGCGACGATTTCGACGTTGCCTGAATATGCATCGATCTGAATCCAGTTATCGTACGGGTCTAGTTGGTATATTTTTCCGCTCTTGCACAGCCGGTAGAGGGTGTTTCCTTCGCCAACAATGTGGGTAGTGTCTGACTTATTGCAGATATTGTACCAGTTCCCAGGGTTCTCCTCGTAGCGGAAGATCTGGCCATCGTCGTGCCGGAGAAAGACGTTGGTGCTGTTTGATGTAATTTCAACCGTCGACGAGTTCGAGTCCAGCCACTTCCAGGACGAGCCTCCGGTGTACTGCCAGACTTGGCCGTTTTCGTGGCGCTGGTACAAGTTGTCGCCATCGCGGGCTGATGCAATCTGGACGTTGCCATCTCCGACGTCAATTTTGTTCCACTCGCCCGTCCAGCGCCAGACCTGCCCGTTGGAATGCCTCTGGTCCAGGTGGTAGGAACTCGCATCAATCTGCACGGTATCCGAGTTACTGTCTCGTTCAAGCCAATCAAGGAAATAATCGTGTTGCCAGACCTTCCCGTCTGTGTCTCGGCGGTAGAGATGGCCGTTCCTAGTGGCGATAATCTGGTCTGCATTGGACTGCGAGCAAATACAATGCCAACGGCCTTTTCGGACACCGTACTTGGTGTGGATAGCTGCAATGTCATCGGCATGCAGCATATCCCGCTCAGTCCACTTGGGCCACATAATTGCCTCAGACACTGTGGAATGCATAAGGCCGAGTGCGTGGCCTATTTCGTGCAAGGCTACTTGCGCAAGGCGATGCGTTGTCCAATTCTCAGCCTCGTCGAAATGGATTTCACCTGCTATTGTGTTTGGGTCGATAGGAGGGGGGGGATAGAAGGCGTGAGCGAGAACATTGCCTTCCTCTGCGGTGCCGGTGCCGTCGAAAGGATAGCGGTCGCCATGATCGCCACTTGCCCAGCGAATGCGAATGTCGGCTTGAAGGTGAGGAGCAATCTCAGTGAATGTGAGAGGGCTGTATGCAGCCCATTGGCTGAAGGCCTTCGTAATGATGTCGCGTATTTGGATGACCGACAGGTCGTCGGAATAACGGTCGAAGCAATATGTTAGGTTTCTGTGATCCCAAGTGTGGGAGCTCAGTGCGTAATGGCTGGAAACTTGGCAGTGAGGCTGACGAAGCAGGTCCGCGGTTGCACGGTCGTAGATGCCTGTCTTGGGCAGGTTGCCGGCCCTTTGCAGTTCGGTCAGCGCGGTGGAAAGCTCGGCCTTCCCGCCTTGAGCATCTGGCGATAAACAGTTGAAGCATTTGAGATGTCTGATGAGGTTATTCAGAGAGGTGCTGTCTCGCTTGGCTACGCTCTCGACCGTTGGTGCCTTCATTGTGTACGAGGTTGTTATTCGTTTACGTTTAGAAACAAGGTTGAAAACTGGTCATGATCGTGTGTGAAAAGCTGTTGTGGATGAGCGATGGATGAAAAATATTGCATGACTTATCCAAAGCCCGGAGCGGAAAAACGACCTATCTATTTATCCCATAACCCGTCGAGACATTCCGGTCATGTTTAAAATCTGGAACACTAACTCCTTTGGGCAATTGAGAGCAAATCTACGCGGATTCTCTCTTTTTCATCCTGGTCATACTGAGCAGTGCGGATTTTGTGGTATTCTGAGCACTACACCACATTCTAACAAGGGGGTTTTTTCTATTACGATTACGCAAATAGGATAGTGTTCCAGATTTTAAACACGCCCGGAATGTCTCGACGGGTTATGGGATAGTATTTCACAATAGCCTGACCACCTCTTGAGTAGCAGTTAGAAAATTGGACATTTGAAAGGTATGTAAGCAGTTTTGCCACATTTATCGGAATAGGATGTTCCTTGAGATGCCACCGTCCAGTTTCCGCACTAAAATCCCACTAAAATCGGTCCACTAGACATAGATCAATGGGCCCTTAGTCTGATAGTCTATGTGAGACCTAATAGACCTCTTGGAACCTTTTTTGATAGGTCAACTGTGATGGCACATTTTCCGGGGGATGGTATCCGAATGCGCTGTCTGGGAGGCAGTCTATTATTATCCCTTGGGGGTGTGAAATTGTAAAATTTGCACCACACTCAAATCTGTCTCCATGTAGCCAAATTTGGTCACATGCTCCAGTCTTCGATCACTAACTCAAATGACTCAAAACACTAAGTCTGATCTACGTGTAGTGCAAATTTTAATGTTTTGACACTCCGGTTAAACTGCTCCATCAACATCAGCAAAAGAACTAGCTTGCGTCCTACGCCTGATCCCTCTGCCCCGTAGTCAGGGCTTGTTTCATCTGGCCACGTCCCGTCCAGATATCTCTACTCTGTGGTCTTGTATCAGGATAACATGATCCTGATCCATCATCTCCAGAGGCGTGATGACTTCTTCCAGATTTTACTCCAAATCTGGTGCGTCCCCTGATTCTTACATGACATGTTCAGACTCTCTGAGCTGCGATATCCTGACTCTGGTATGGTGGCCTCTGGCGCCCCAATAACTACTTCTGACGATATCGCTACGTCTCCTGGAATGCATTTTCTTTCGCACCTCGCACTCTGGCGATGAGCTCTACTATTTTCACTTTTGGTTCTGTCTTCTTAGTAATACAAAATAATTATTACTATATCTTACTCTACAAACACAACATTTCATATATAACCTCTGAGACGCATGCCCTATGTCTCTGCTCCTCCGTGTCCAGGTCACTGTGAACTGTATCCTCGAGTTCTGGTTCCAAGAGCTCAAGGCTCACAGATAGCTGACACAATGGAGTTGGGCTCACTGCAGGGTACAACGTTAGCCTCACGGTGTCCTCGGGTGAAGAGTCGGGACTCAGAGGATCCGAATCTAGATATCGGAGAAGGACCACTGCTGATGCGGCGCGGAAATCGAAAGACGCTTCAGCCATCTGGAAACTGTTTTTGCTCTCCAGCAGAGGGCCAAGATGCATGTTATTTGCAGTTTGACTCTCTGGCGCTGTCCATCACTGAAGGTTGGCCGAACTTTGACCCTCCAGTTCTGCTCCAACAGCAGCCCAATCATCTGTGAAGCCCTCCCGCCGATCTTGTCGGACTCCATGCTTCCGCTCCATCTTTCCTCAGATGATCCAACTAATTTTCTTGAGAATCAGAGTTTGAACCGAGTTGGGGCATGATACTCACCTTGTTCTTTGGCGCGCAAAATGGGCTTTAATGGTTGCTGTTAGGTTGGCCTTCTTGTGAAAGGGAAACGTCAGGGTTCTGGCTCACCTCCAGCGGCTTCAGGCTTGAAGTGGCCCTGATCCTTACATACTCCTGTCTGCCAGGCTCGCAGTGTATGGCCGATTATGGCACACATTAAGCAAATCATGGTACTGTTGATACGCCCAAGAAATACCGGATCCACAATCCCAGGCATTTTCCTATCCACAAAGTAGTTTCCCCATATGGCCTCTGGGAGCCAGGGCGCCAGGAATCGATTTGTTATTTTCTGCGTCAAGTTTACTTTGATTAGTTGCAAGAGGACAGGTTGCATTGTTAATTAGAGCAAACACAGACCTCATATACTCTCGGGGAGCACATAAATCTATCCTTTTCCGGCAGGTAGTCCACCCGGGGTGCAATTTCCATTGGGTCTTCTCGGAGATTGTACAATTTTACGATCTCATGCTTTACATGGTAGATAAACTGTGATCTGACCCCTGAGTGTTTTTGGCGTATCTGGAAAGGTTAGTACTAGTCCCAATGTCTAAAAGATTGTTCAAAAATGCGTTGATGTCTACTTACCAATTTTACGCTTTCCACAAATGCTTCTATATTCCCTGCATCAGATATGTGATTGAGCACCTGAAACCAAAGACGGTGGACCTGTGTGGTCAATGCAACAGGGCCCAGGAGTGGTTCATCCAAAAGTGTGTATAGGAGAATAAGTCCCTTGCCCTGCGCTACGACGGCTGGCTCTGCTCCCATAGCTGTATTGCGCCATGAGTTAATCTCAGGCCATAAGTGCTCGTGGCCCGGAGTGCCCTATTCGCCCTGAGGACTGGAGGGTCGGACTGCTGATATTGTGGCTTTGACTGTAGCCATTGGTGGTGAATAACATGATACACTAGATGTCGAGATTATCAGTGGAGTGTACATACTACTTTGTATTATACCTGCTGGTGAAGCAGTGGTAGGCCTGACGATTGCGGCTTCCAGTTATCGGGAGGTGGTCGAAGGTCAGACAGTCGACAGCCTGTTGTCGGTTCTTTACTCCCCAGCCCATGATCGAAGATGTGTTATTGATCAAGTGCCATCCGCATTATCATTCTCATCTGTGTCTGGCTCTGTGTGAAATTCTGTTTGATCAGATATGCGGGAGTTTTGGTACTCATTGCTGCTATCATCTGTCACAAATCGTGCCTAAGCAAGGCAGATTTCACATGACTAATAGTTATTAGTCATAAGGTATGTTTATGTTTCACGCTATTCAGTCAGTTGACTCATAGTTCTCACATGACTGGCACTTGCGTGTTATTATTATATTATAATGATAGCTGGAATCCGATAGTTGTTAGGGTATGATAGTTAGTTTGGGGTATGACCGGTTTAGGGTCGTGACTGCCACTTGGGGGTTTTTCCCGTTGTGTGGGTTTTTCCTGTTTTGTCTGTTTGTGCGCTCTCTTCTGTATTTAGTCTGAGGTACCAGTAGAGAGCTTCCTGTATCGTACATCGAACATCCACATCGTTATCATCACATTCCGGAACCACCACCTACGTGCTTTTCTCCGTGCTTCGCGCCGTTACCTACGCTACCCCAGTTATCATTGGGTTGTGAGCGAGCTGCCATCACACTGTCGCTATCAGGTTATGAGCCCGGCCTAACAAGTCTGGAAAAAGCTAGGAAAATGTTTTCTGCCTGTTGAGGAGAAAGCTTTCACGGAAGACCATCAAACAAATCAATCAATCCATCCATCCATCCATCTACCCAACGAAGCGGTGTATTGCCGGCGAGTCTATCACACGTACCTAGTCAACGGACGCTGTTTTTCGCAGAATACCAGATGACTGAACAAGAAGGTTCAGTATCTCTGATGGGATCAGGCTTTCCGAAGCTTGATGGAACGAATTATCGCATGTGGTCCATGCGAATGACAGATGTCCTCCAACGGGAGGGACTGTGGGATTT
>Ga0307509_10005191_pt1 | contig 18261 bp, 14 predicted proteins | sample 10_EM_MG_FD_202245 | JGI IMG/M metagenome (GOLD analysis project Ga0307509, IMG submission 202245) | Populus trichocarpa ectomycorrhiza microbial communities from riparian zone in the Pacific Northwest, United States - 10_EM | ecosystem: Host-associated > Plants > Roots > Unclassified | place...
CATACGATCTCTTTACTCTTTATTGTTCTCTGATATCTTTCGTCTATTATCGTTGTTCGTATCAATACAAGTTTTGTGCCGTTCGGTAACTTAGGATTGGATCCACTGCGCCTAACCACCCAAGTAATTGTTCAAAAATTACGAGTACAGCAGAATGCGTATTGGGCACCAGGGCGATCAGGCGTTCTCCTCAAGCCTTCGCTCTAATCCAATCGGAAGTATTAGTCTAATATGAGTAAAAGTACGACTATGTTCGGCTATCCGCCAGACTACTTGGGAGGTTGGGACCTAGGAAATGACCACAGTCATATGAATGTATATGTCAGTGGATGCCGCTAATTTTTATAAGCGGGACAACCTTAGGCGCATCTATACAGGTACTCTGGGGATCATTACCACGGAGAAAACATAATCCTTATTGGTATAGAGGGCTGTTTGGGATTAGTAGGGGTGCCGGTAGTTTTGTGATATTTACTGACACTCATGAATCAACACCCCTGGATACCTGTGAAGTGCCTGCTACTGGATGGAGCTAGGGGTCTTTCCGAGGGATCCCACTCGCGACTTTATCACGTGGAGCTGAATTCCCAACGTTATGGGTAGCAATAGCAGGTGGATGCAAATATTCTGGAGCAGCGTCCCCTATCGGATTGCTTGCATGTTCCATGAAGCAAATACTATCAGTACAGGGCCCTTGTTGGCCTACCGGTACTGCACACTGCAGATGGGCCCGGAATACTGACGGTTTACACGGTCGCGATCCCCAAGCATACTTGGGTATGTATCCTGTGAGAGTCTCGGGCGCATGGGGTTCATTGGTGAGGGCTGCTCGTAATTGAAAGGGTTTTGTGAACACAACCGCCATCGAATACTGCCCAAATTCAGCTTTCTTCTGGGATCTCCGCATTATGCGAGAGTGGTGGTGTTCGCAAGCTCATTCGATTGTGAATAGGGAGGGTCGCTTGGATGCGCAGTGGTTTAGGCGAGGCGGAGGCTGCCAGTGCAGCCAGCGTAGAATCACCCCTGTCGCTCCCTGCAAACAATTTGCAGGTTGTCGCAATTTTGAAAAACCGAGGGTGCTGCCTTTTTTCTCAAATTAATTTCCCGAAGCCTGCGTCAAGGCTGTGCCGAAGAAAAGGGTTTAATATTTACCTAGGAAGCATCAGGAGTGTCTCTCAGTCCCTAAAGCTACCCAGTGGGGTACTTAAAATTGCGGTATAAAAAAAAAACCTCTCTTTCGCAAGAAAACTACAACGTCTTTTCCAAAATAGCGGCGGGCTCGGCTCATGGGAAGAACAAAAGTGCTCGGGGGGCCATATTAATTAAGATTTTCTTCCAGCGGGGCCGAAGGCATTTCTGTAGGAGAGATTAGTTTAGAATCATCGAATTGTGGCTTTATCCATTTTATTGTGAATGATGATAGAAAAGAATTCCCACGGGAATAGGCCCGATCTACTTAATGCGCAACTGAATGAAGGACGGTTTCTTGAGGCTGAAACTGCTAACGAAGAGCTCTACATATTGCCCGGCAAAATAAGGAAACCCGGAAACTAGACGGATGGGAGAATAAGTAATTCGTAGCGACATGAAGTTCACGGGTGCGTGTGAGCATTGAGAAAATCTCTCCCTTGAAATATCTCATCTACCTACCACAGTTTTTCAGATTGGGGGGGGGGGACAAGTTTCATATAGCATCACAAAGACTTCAGTCGGGTGGCTGCCTGTTGTTCCATAGACTGCAGTGCCCTATGATTGCAGCCATGGCACAGAACAACACAACTCCGTAGTCTCCGGGGCGGGGTCAGGAGCAATTCATCAAAACCTCCAATATGTTCATACATCCTTGGCATGAAAATGATTGGAGGGTAGTCGCCACAAAAGAGGCTAAGTAACCCCGCTATTCTTCAGCTTTCCCAAGAGGAAAATATCGTAAACTCCCACATTAAATTTTTGAATTTCTCCACCGTTTCTACATACAACAATCGCTCCGGATAGTGCATCATGTCCCAGACTGTATCCATACAATCGGTGATCTCTAGCACATTCCCTGACGACTATGGTTCCAACAATACTTCTGGATCCAACACCAACAACTACGGCCTTCCGGGATACGAAGAGGATGCGGACATTATGCGGTGGCTCTCTCCACTTGAGCCGAACAGCCGACACCATTCCCTACGCAGCGAGCGGTTCGGTGATGTTGGAGATTGGCTTTTGCAAACAAGCGAGTATCGAGAGTGGAGGGGCGGCGAGGGGGGGTCTGATGGAGGTGTCTTGCTTTGTTCCGGGGGTCCGGGGGTGGGCAAGACATTTTTGAGGTAAGTGGTGGGATTTCTTGAAAGAAGCAAATATCACTAACGGCCAGAAATACAAGCTCCATGGTGATCGATAGACTGTGCGACCAGGGGAGTGAGGGAGGTCGAGCGGTTGCCGGGTTGTACTGCGACTACCTTGCGGAAGAGGAGCAGACAGTCACCACTATGGTGGGAGCGATATTGAAGTTGCTTGTAGGAGCGGATATCCCGTGGAGTATACGGAAAGAATATCAGACAGCAAAGAGGGACCCCGGCGGGCGCAGGCCCCGGCTTGCGGAATTGGTGTCAATGTTGAAGATTGTAATTGCTTCGCTATCACAAACCTTTATTTGTATCGATGCCCTAGACGAGTGCCGGCCGGAGCATCTTTCCCAGCTACTCGAGTCGTTAAGTGATATTGTTCGAGATTCCCCTACGGCGAGAGTATTCCTCACCGGGAGGACCCATCTCAATGAAGTCATTGAGAAGCATTTCGACCGCGCGATTGTGATACCCATCGGCCCTAACCCCAATGATATCAGGAATTACGTGGAGATGAGGTTAAGCAGGCATGACGAGCCAGAGGCGACCGACAATGACTTACGAAAGGATATTGAGGAAATTATTGTAGGGAAGATGTCTGATAGGTGGGTAGGGGCATTGACGTTTTACCTCTATTCGTGGTGTAGGATGTATACTTACTAGCGACTGGGTCTAGCTTCCTCCTTGTTACACTGAGCGTCGATGCTATCCTGGGACAGGGAACAATTTCCCAAAGGAGAAAGAAGCTTGAAGAGCTCGCGGGGGGCAAGGGGCTGAGTGCTGCCTACACGGCAACCCTCTCCCGAATGCAGGCGCAGAGGGGACATAAGTCAGTACTGGGGCTGAAGGCACTGATGTGGGTGTTGCATTCGGAAAGGCCATTACAGGACGAGGAGCTTTGCCATGCCCTAGGAGTGGAGATAGGATCTACAGATCTGGACTTGGAAAACACTCCTACAATACGGACACTCCTTGCATCCTGCCTGGGTCTTCTCACAGTTGAGGTGCCCTCGTCCACAGTCCGACCAGTGCACTTCACTCTGCAGGAATCTTTCTCAAATAATCCTGATGTATTCCATAATCCTCACTCAACAATTGCTGAGGTTTGCTTGACGTACCTCAATTCCGAGTCTGTCAGGGACCTTTCGCCAACTCTGGACTCGGCCCCCTCAACAATGCCACTTCTAGAATATGCTTCTGTTTGCTGGGGGGAGCATGCAAGACGGGAGATGACGAAAAATGCCAAAATACTTGCACTGAGGCTTCTCGATAGATTTGATGGGCATATATCTGCTCAACTACTATGGTTGCGCAATAGTCGATATACAGATTGGAGCTCATTACTCAGCCAGGTAGCGGGAGGACCTGTGGGATTTACAGGACTGCATGGGGTAGCATTTCTCGGAATCGCACCAATGATTTCTCCGTTATTGGAAATGCGGAAATGGGAAGTTAACGGGGCCAATTTCATGGGGAATACAGCTCTCACGTGGGCAGCCCGAAGAGGACACGAGGAGGTAGTCAGGGTGCTTTTGGAGCAAGGGGGTATCCATCCCGACCATCCAGACCGCGAATATGGTCGAACGCCACTTATCTGGGCCATTATGGCAGGGCGTGAGGGGGTAGTAAGGATACTTCTGGAACGAGGGGACATCAATCCTAACAAGGTGGACACCGGATGTGGCAGGACGCCACTGTCGTGGGCGGCCGAGTCCGAGCATAAAGGGATAGTACTGATGCTTTTGGAGCGACGGGGCATCAATGCTGACCATCCGGACCGCGAATATGGTCGAACGCCACTGATGTGGGCCATTATCGCAGGGCGGGAGGGGATGGTAAAGATACTTTTGGAACAAAAGGATGTCAATCCTGACTATGCACACCCCAAATGTGGCATAACGCCACTCTTGTTGGCGGCAGTGAGTGGGCATGAGGGTATAGTGAAGATGCTTTTGGAACGAGAGGACGTTAATCCCGACCGTGCAGACACTGAATATGGCCAAACGCCGCTCTCTCGGGCAGCTGCTTGGGGACATGAGGGAGTGGTCAAGATGCTTTTGGAACTAAAAACCGTTAATCCTGACCGGGCAGGCACCAAAGATGGCTGGACGCCACTCGCGTGGGCTGCTAGGAACGGGCATGAAGGGGTAGTCAAGATATTTTTAGAACGGAGCGATGTAGGAAATGATGGAGTTGCACTGATCCTACCCGAACCGGATCATGCTAATCCCGCCAAAGCCAATCACCCAGGCCGGGCCCCCCTCCCACCCTGGCTGTCTCGGCCTCTTGCCGCCTTGCGCCTAGATCCCTTCCGCCTACCACGGAGAGCTAAGGCCAGCTCAAAAAATGTTTAACCAACACTCTCGTTTCCATTTGACAGGTGTTCTGTCATAGCCCCCCGTATTGGTTTTCTCCTCCGCATCCTTTCTCTCCTGTCACTAGATTTACTGCTATTCTATAGGTACTCCCTGGGTTAGGGTTGCTGTGGGCATGATTCAGATGTAAATGGGCATTTTCCCAATTTCTTTTGGCAATCACTATTTACAGTAGCTACATTCTGATGTTTTTCTTTCGCGCGCTCATTCCTTTGGAGTTCTGGTTAGACTGGATCCTGTCGTGATGTTCTTGCTCTTCATTCCTGGTATTCTGTTGGTCAAATATTTGTCTTTGGTTTTGCGGATATGCGCATAGTGTGGTTCCGCCCGTTACAAACAATTTGGTAGGAGTAGACAGAGGGTAAACTTGCAGAAGCCCATCCTAAATTTGTCAGTCGCTAGCGTATCTCCTCCCAGTAATTCCTCTCACCGCTGCAAAGAGATCAACAACCCGCCCTTTACTCGAGTGTAGATTACCTTACTTCAACACCCGTTCTGCTACACATGATCACGGAAGTGTCCTAAGGCTCTAGGCACAACCCTAACTCTTCACTTACAAGATCCATTTTTAATGACGGCAAGTATTCTTTCTGGTATGATATAATAAAAGCCGCGGGGCGAGAACGGTTGGCTGGGCCAAGTTCTCTAAATCTATGAGGTCCTGAGTTTGATCACCTTGGTGGGGGCATTTGTCAGATAATCCATGTGCGGGCCGGTAACCGATATAAATATTGCAGTAATACAAAAAATTGAATGTAGCAAGCGTACGAGGGCGTTTAGGACCTGGTGCATAGTACTGTTGTGTGCCCTACCCTACTCGATAATATAATGACTGGAGGAAAAATGCCTAGATAAATTGACCGTAGCAGGGATGCGAATTTAGTCTTTATGAATCACCTTCTTTTCCCACGGGACTCTGCGATCGGATTGGGTCCGGCCCATCGGTCTTCATACGAATGAGGATTCGGGGGTGCAGTGCTACACAGGCGCGTGGGATGGCAAATAATTAAACAATTAAGGAGTAGTACCTAGACACAGATTATCGGTTCCGATAGTGGAACAAACAAAATGGATGATCGCGACATAAATACCAATGCCACTCCGCTCGAATCTTTAGTCCGCGCCTATCGACAGCATTTTAGCGCTTCCGTCATGAGGCGTGGACAGCAGAATTTTCTCTGGGCTAGAATCAGTTATTTCTTGTGTAGATCTTATATATAGTAATCGAGTTCGGTGCGGCAAGGATACCAGGATTAGTGTCGGATATTGATGTAGAATTCAGGGTCTAATGGCTAGGGAGGAGAGAATCAAGGGGAACTAAAATTAGTAATCAGGTGTTATCCCTTAACAGACCCCGGGGGTGCGTTAGGCTTGTATTATTAAGCATCGGATAGCAGTGAGTAAAGTCAATGGCATAGGGTATTTTTCTTACCCCCCGGGCTTTGAATCCTACTAGACATTTTTCCACTGAACTCGAAAAGGGATCCTATCCTCCCGCTCTGGAATGAAAGATACTGCAGTTAAAAAAAGAGGCGGTTGGAGGGTGGATCCTATTTATGCAATGCCGGTTGGCATTCAATTAAATTCAATCTGATCACTGCAGTTTTACCAACGAGGGCAGAGCTCATCGGGAATATTACCTGTTATGCTATATATTTCTTGTTCCCGGATTGCTTACTTCCATTTTCATCGCGTACCGTAAGAACTTGAATGATTGGACGGTGTGCTATGTAGTCCAGAATTCCCTTCTCTGGAAAGGGGGCAAAAACACTCCAAAAACGCGGTCCCTTTCCCCCCCTCCGAGACTGAAAATAAAAATTAAAAATTTCTTAACCTTACTGAGAGAGGAAAGTCCAACGACATAGCACACCGTCCAATTATTCAAGTTCTTACGGTATTCGGAATCAGGTAATATTAAAGACTTATGTCTTAATACTATGACCAAACATGGCTACCGTCACAATTGCTGCCACTATTTTCATAATCATTATTTTCACTTACCATCGGCTACATTGTCCTCTTTGTATTAAACACATCAAATCTTTAGTATCTAACATAATTCTGCCACACCTTCCGGTACTTTTATAGCAACCGTATTCCGAATACAAGATGAGAATAGAAGTAATCTACTCGTGTTGCATATTAACTACTGGAATTCGAGAAATAAGAGTGGAATCTAACCCTAATCCTGGGCGGTTTCTCAATTGCAAGGGGGTTCACAATATAATGACCGAGACTTCCAGCTGCGGTGTCGTGCGCTATAGTGACTTATTCGTGCACTGGACAGCATTGTATTTTACGGTGAGCGGTGATACCGAGTAGGCCCCCGGGAATTAGTCCAAGCCCTAACCGCCTCTGGATTTCCTTGGCATGGAAATGATTGGACGACAACCGCCACAAGACAAGCCACATCACTCCTCTTTTCTTTAGTTTTCCGACAATAAATTTGTGAACCCCCCTGTTCACCCTACATATCGTCTTTCATACCATTTCTACTCTCCGACTATGTACACATAGATAATCGATCAAATTCAGCGACAATGGTCCCAACTACGGCAACAAAATGGGGGTTTGGGGCAAGGCCGTTTATGGATCTGACGGGGATGCACAGGTTTTGCGTCGGCAACCCCCACCAGAGCCAGATAACGGAACCGTGGGGTGAGTACCAACCGAGTTGAAGTTGGAGGTTGGCTTTTGGAAACAACGGAGCTTCTGGAGTGGAAATGCAGTGAGGGTGAAATCGAAAAGGCAGTCTTGCTCTGCTTCCGGAATCCGGGGGTGGGCAAGCCATCTCTGAGGTGGGCGGGTTCTTTGGAAGGAGCGAATATCACCGACGGGGAGAAATTCTAGTTCCATCGTGAGCGACAGGTTGTGCTTGCCCTACCGCTTCCTTGCCTAGCAAGAGCTGACGATATCGGGAATTACCTGGGGATGAGGTTAGGTAGGGACGACGAACTATATGAGATGAGGGACGATTTACGGGCTGATATTGTGAGGGTTGTTTAGGAAAAGAGGTCGGATATGTACGTATGAGAATCTGGCGTTTCCCCTCTACCAGCGATGTATGCTAAGAAAGGGTTGCATGCAGATCTCTCTTTATTTCACTAATCATTCGGGGTATTCCGGGAGAGGCCATACTTCGCCACAGAGGGGAAGCAACATGAACAGATCACGAGAAAATTGATTGAGCGATGCGCCCGTGGCAACTCTTTTGGACCTGAAGGATGTCAGCGCAGCCACATTCGATGGCTAGGGCAAGACCCCACGGTCGCCGGCCCTCTCCGCAAAAACAGGGTGGAACTGTGAGGATTCTGCTGCGTTATGTCAATAACAATTGCCTCGCCCCTGGTCGCAGTTGCTAGAATTCCTTCCCGGGAACCGAACCCCACCACCTGCCCCCGGCGGCGGTGCTCTAGGTTCCCGCATCCCCTCAGAAAAACTGCTGCCGACCCCAACGGCACGCAGTCAACTCTGTCGATAGTGGTCGACCGGTATTGGGTCATTGCCTCTGTTATGTATTTTTAACCTCCTCCGCTTGAATCGCTCATTCTTCGTTACAAAAAATATTCTCCTTTCGTGACTGTTAAGTGAGCGATTATTGTGGAAAGACCTCCGATGATCTAAATGTAAATAGGTCTTCGTGGCCGTATTTGCTAGTTTTTCTGGGTCTTTGTTATATATCTTTCCTCTTTGTTACTACTTTCTCTGCCGGTTTCCTTCTTTTCTCAGAGTTCTGGTAAGACTTGGCCTGATGGTAGTGTCCCCACTCGTCATTCCCGTTATTTTGTCCTTTGTTAAGTTTGTATTTGCCTTGCAGTTTGGACATAGCAGTTCTCAGTATAATAAGGCCCGTCATAAGCAATTGGTAAAAATAGTCAGGGAGCTTGAGGAACCCCTTCCTGCATTGGTGAGCGGCCAATTGATCTCCTCCCGCGAACTTTTCTCGCTGGGGCTAAGAGATCACCAGCAATTCCCTTTCCGAGCTGTCAAACTCCGATTCTGGTTCTACTACTCTGGATACGATAATGGGAGGTTTGATAGCTCTCCCAGTATTGAGCTAAAACCCAAACTCCAACTCACCTGTCATATCTTTAACTCCGGTGAATTGTCTTGTCGCATCAATAATAGGGCACGGGTTTGAGTAGTCCGCCCCAGTTTGGCTAGATCCGGTACCGGTAGATGAATGATTCAGTGGAGTGGGGAAAGAGTTGCCCAAATGTAGAAGTGGACAACTTTAGGCGAGATGGTGTAGCAACCCTACCTCTAGAATCACTTCCTGGTCGTTCGCCTGCCTTATCATGGCTACGCTGGCCTCACTTAAGCGATGCAGGGTACCGCGGCGTTTTGAACATTACGGTAGTCTCACCGGGAGAAAACTGCGCGGCGAGATTGAATGTGGTTAAAATATTTTCCTGCCAGGTGGGGGGGCTTTTCATTTTGCGGAAGGGTCTGGTTTGGAAGAAGTGTTTGATCGACGCCCATCGGGCAATGGGTGATGGTAAAAAATATCTGCGGATAAATTTGAACCACTCGAGTACTTGGTGTGCAACTGAACTCAGGAAACCCTCTCTCTGAGCAATATTAGCGAGAGTTTCTACACATGGCCACCCAAAGTACAGTCTTCACTGTACCCAGGACGAAACTAGGCGAGCGACCAACAAGGGTATTCGGTGCTCAAGAAAGGAAATTTTCCAAATTTGAGGTTACGAAAATTACTTGTAATTGATCCCTGTTCATCGCCCGCCCAGTTTCGTCGTAGGCACGGTAGAGGCTGTGTTCTGTTACGGTGGCCGGCTGGTCAGGGTTCGGCGGGGCGTAGCTCAGCGGGGTGCGGCGGGGTATTTGCAAGCGGTTTTGGTGGTTCCACGTTGGCGGGGGTCACCTGATGTTTGGAACTGCAACACCGCCCCCCCACCATACCTTTACCACAATAGAAATATCTCAATAAAGCAGATGGATGACACACAAAGTATTAATTAAGATCATAATCGTTTTATTTTTATTTTAAAATGTTTATTTGGTTGTGGTTTTGGTAGCCCTTGTTCGGTTGACCGTTGGCAAAGAAGAGCGAGCCGTTGCATGCTGATGTTCTGTTTATGCTCAGGTGCAATACAAAGGGTTTGTGCCAAGCTTTGCTAAGCCTCCCTAAGGTTACTCCCTCGCTGAACGCTAACCCGGTCTAGACTACAAAAGCCCGTTTTCCCCGGTTAGCGCAGAAATCCAAGGACCAGTGCAGGTGACTGGGTGGACATACGCGATGAACCATGCTTTCAACGGGAGGAAGCCGGGACGTTTTTTGCTGGGAATACATCTCGAAAGTTGGTAGCGATTGGGTGCACAAGTGGGGTCTGGATGGTGTTATCTGAATATGGAAAGTGACGAGTTTAGGCGAGATCGTGACACCATCATAGCGTCGCAATGGAAGAATCGCGCACTGGTCTTTCGCGTGCATTATTGGCGCCGCGCCGTCCACACCCACTCACGCATGGGAATCCAGGGCTTTTCAATAGCGAGCTAGACTCAACCCGCAAGAACAGTGAAAAGGGTGAGGGAGGGAACTGCGAAAGACTATCCCTCCAGATTTCGCATTTATCCTTTTGCGGGGGGTCGGTTTGAGATCCTGAATTGTGTGAATGAGGATTCAATTTAAACGGTGAGCAGCTCGGCTAAGGAGAGCCCCCAAGTTAACCCTCTGCGCTAGACATTCTACCACCCAAAAAATAAGGCGATGGCTGGCAAAGGAACATCTGATTCCTAGTGCTATAGAGTTCACCGCGCGGGAGAATTTAAGAGAATCACTCTCGCTTGAAAAGTTTATTTCTTTACTCTTGTTCCCCGTGATTGAATACTGAAGGACGTGAAGCAGGTTCAGTATCCTCCCAAATAGATGTATTGAGTAGATTTATCGCTGCTGTACCCTATGCCTGTACTGTATTACCCCATTCGCCCGCGTATCGCCATCCCGCTGTTTCTACACGCAAGCAGTGGTTTAAACACGGCGTTCTGGCCTAGACAACAAATACCCAATCAATCAAACTTGCCGACAAAAAGGCGCACTGCGGCAACATAATAGTGAGCTGTACCGTACTAGGGCTGCTTTTAGAATCACACAAGATCGAGACATTATGGGATAGCTCTCACTATAGAAGCTAGATAACGAAACAAATGCTAAGAAACACGTGAAGAGTGCTGCTGTGATTTTAGGGAAAGGTTCCAGGGTAGAGCGAATTTCGGAGATGAAGGGGTTGAGAAGGCTGGGTTTTCGCAGGGGAGGGGGTGTCCTTGACCGGCTTTACTCGTACTTTTTTGATGTTTGCGAAGGTAGATGCTATTGCGTATGCGAAAGCAATAGGCTAGAGCCCCAGGGTTTAGATTGTATGCAATAGTATGGTGCCAATCGTCTAAAGCGTGTACCTGTGGTGTTGCAAAATGTAATGCTTTATGTAATTAGGGCAAAATTATTTAATAAGTCAAAAATGATTTCTGGAGGTCAGTTGTTCAAGTCTCAAATAATGTTTACTTATTATGCTATTGTTTTTACATCGAATATTTCCATGGAAGTAATTCTCCACTTATTTAATAACTTTTCAATTTTAATTGCAAGAAGAGTCTATTATAGCCTATATATTATTGGATTAAAGTACATTATAGCCTAACCAGTTACATGGCAATGTGACTGCCAGTGGTAGTTTCTACTTGGAAGATTTTCATACACCTTAGACCCATATAGCTGTATTCAGTTGGTCAGCCAGGGGAGGATTGAGGTCATGGTAATAGTTAAAGCTATTGCCAGTGGGGTCTCAATTGTTTAATTTTTATTGTAATATTGCTTGAAGAAATTTTACATCAAAATGTACAAAAAAAGTGAACTGACCTTGAGACTTGAACAGTAGGCCCTGAGAAATGTTTTTTACACTATTAGGGATCCTAACCCTGATTACATAAAGCATTACATTTTGCAACACCACTGGTACACGCTTTAGACGATTGGCACCATAGTCGTGTTCACAAACATCAGAAAAATACAAGTGTGGGGGCATCTAACCCTCGCAGCTGGGAAGCGCAGGACATTAGGTGTGTGGGCCATCAGTGGGGTCCGGAAAGAGTTGCGTCAAGCTGGAACTGGGCCAATTTAGGCGAGATCGTGATCCTAGTCCATTAACCATCCCTGAAGAATTGCGCCCTGGTGGCCCCCCCTGTCTGATTGTCGCTACCGGGGCCTTGCTTCGACCATTCAAGTCCTTGGGTGTGAGGGTAAGTGATCGGAAAAAAAGTGGTTGGTGCAACACCACTTTTTTTCCGATCACTTTTTGCTCCATGCAGGTATGATACTAGTAAAGTTACTGCACAAAGAAGGAATTCGGAGAAGTGAATATCGTGGAGGGGACTCAGCCCCGTGGAAGAACACCAACGTGGTGAGGCTGAACACGGTTAAAGGATTTTCCTGTACGAGTACTCGAGTACTGTAAAGTTGGGAGTTTTTCATTCTGCGGGGGAGTCCGATTTGAAATCTGCCAGTGTGGTCCTACCCATCGGGCTGTGTATGATGGTAAAAAAAATCTGAGTGGATAAATTTGATCTGCTTGTGTATTTTGTGTGCGACTGAGCCAAGGAGACCCTCTCCAAAACAGCGGTATTATTGAGGAATTCTGAACATGGCGGCTCAAATCCAGGGAACATAGCGTGAAAATATACAAAATAATTCCACGGTGACATAGGGGTACTTGGCGTGATAAAAAAACAGTTGTGGGGCACCCTGCCCTTGAAGTTTGTCGCCTGTCGGCAGTGGCTTCCGGGATTGTGGTGGGGGGGTTGAGTATGTTGTACGAGTATTCCTTGTTTCACTCCTAATCGGACTCTTTCACTTTGAGCTCCCGGTATGGGGTGCTAGTCTCATATAACTGGCCAGTGGCTGTACTGTACCGTATAGTCTACTGCCGCGCCCTATGCTCGCGTTGTAGAGCACAGCACCAGGTTCCTCTCACATGGAGCCTGGCCTTGGTCTCCCACAAACTGATGAGGCATGTATATTCCACTCCTTCCGCATACGGTAGCTCTATTCTGCGGCTCAGCAAATTTCTACCAACGAGCGCTCGGTATTTGATGCTTTTTTTCAGGCAAAGCAGCTGAGCCGCAGAATAAGGCTACCGTATACTCGAGTACGGAAGAAGTGGAATCGGCATGGTTCATCAGTCTAAGGGATAAGCAATTCACCCATACCTCCAACGTGACCGCATTTCCTTGGGCTGAAAACGATCGGGCGGTAGTTGCCATAAAAGAAACTGGATTCCCCGCTTTTCTTCAAATTTGCCTACAGAAAAGTTCTGTAAACTCCCCCCATTAACCTTCTATATTTTTCCATCATTTCTACACGCCACCTGAATTTTGCACGGAGCGCCATGGCCCACAATACATATACACACATGGTGAAATTCGGCGACGGCAATATCAACAGCGGAAACATAAATGGTAGCTTCAACACCACTGTCCATCAGTCCAACGAGGATGCACAAATTTTGAGTTGGCTCTCTCCGTTAGAGCCAGGTAACAGGCACCATGGCGTGCGCACCAACCGATTCGAAGGTGTCGGGGATTGGCTTTTTGGGACAAGCGAGATGCGGGAATGGAAGGGGGCTGAAGGTGGAACTGATAAGGCTGTGATGTTTTGCTCCGGGAATCCGGGGGTGGGTAAAACATACCTGACGTAAGTGGCCAGATTCTCTGATAAAGCAAGTCGACTGATGGCCAGAAATAATAGATCCCTAGTCATCGATGGGTTGTGTGATGAGGCGAGCGCGGAAGATCTGGCGGTTGCATGGTTGTACTGCGACTTCCTTGCGCAGCAAGAACAGACTATCACCAACATGATGGGAGCGATTTTGAAGCAACTGGTGGGCAGGGGGGACATCCCAAAAGATATACGGGAGGCATTTCAGGAAGCAAAGAAGGTTAGCGGGAGAAGGCCGCTACTTCCGGAGCTGATGCGGATGTTGAGGGCCACTATTGCTTCGCTACCGCAAGTTTTCATCTGCATCGATGCATTAGACGAATTCCTCCCCCAGGGTCTTCCACAGCTTCTTGAGTCGCTAAGAGATATTGTTCGGGAGTCCCCTATCACGCGAATATTCCTTACAGGGAGGCACCATGTCAAGGAGGCGATTCTTAGATATTTCACCATGACGGTTGTGATTCCCATCAGCCCTAACACGAATGATATCAGGAGTTACCTGGAGATGAGGTTAGGCAGGGATGAAGAGCCAGAGGCCATGGACAATGATTTACGGGCAGATATCGTAAGAACTATTTTAGAAAAGATGTCTGATATGTGCGTAGGAGCATTTACCATTTCAACTCTCGGACTGATGTGTGCTTGCTAATATTATATGTAGATTCCTCCTTGTTTCGTTGAACATGGACACTATACTAGGCGAGGTGACAATTCGTCAGAGAAGAAAGAAACTCGAAGATATGGCGCTCGGAAATGGGCTGAGCGACGCCTACACAGCAACCTTAACGCGGCTGAAGGCGCAGAAGGGAAATAAACCAGAACTTGGACTCAAGGTCCTGATGTGGGTATTGAATTCGGAGCGGCCGTTACGTGCGAAGGAGCTCTGTCATGCCCTGGGAGTTGAGATAGGATCAACAGATCTGGATCTCAAAAACATTCCCTCATTGGGGGCACTCCTATCATGTTGCCTAGGTCTTGTCACTGTCGAGCTGTCTTCATCCACTATCCGACTCGTGCACTTTACCCTGCAGGAGCACCTCTCAAGTGATCCTACCCAAATCCATAACCCTCACTCGATGCTTGCGGAGGTTTGCTTGACTTACCTAAATTTTCGATGTATCAGGGATCTTCCGCTAGATGATCTTTTGGGGGGCTCTGAAATACACGCCTTGCTGGATTATGCTTCTGGCTACTGGGGGGACCATGCAAGAAGGGGGATGACAGAAAATGTTAAAGCACTTGCACTGAGGCTTCTCGCTAGATTTGATGAGCATATATCTGGGGTAATATTGGTATTTGATAGTGATCTAGGCCGTAGAGGAATGTTCGACATGGAGACAGGACAAGGGAAATTTACAGGACTCCACGGAGCAGCATTCTTGGGGATTGTGGAGATATTTGCTGCTGTATTAGAATTGAAGGAATGGAGCGTTAACGCAGGAGATTGCTTCGGTCATACACCTCTCACATGGGCAGCTATAAGAGGGCATGTGGCGGTGGTAAGGATGCTCTTAGAGCGAGAGGATGTCGATCCCGACCAGCCAGACACCAATGGGCATATGACGCCATTCTTATGGGCAGTAGAAGAAGGGCATGAAGGGGTGGCAATGGCGCTTTTGGGAAGAGGGGGCGTCAATCCCAATGCGGTGTCCGTGTTTGGTTATACTGCACTCCAGTCGGCTGAATTTGGCGGCAATGTGGGCATGGTAAAGATACTTTTGGAACGGAAAGAGGTGAATCCCAACCAAACATTAGCGGATTGTCGCGAATCGATATTCTCCTGGGCGGTTATGGAGGGACATGAGGGTATTGTGAAAATACTTTTGGAGCGAGAGGACCTAGATCTCAACTCAGAATGTTCGGATTCGGACCACGGGCCAATCTGTTGGGCAGTGGAGAGGGGGCGTGAGTGGGCACTAAAGCTACTTTTGAAACGACAGGATTTTGACACCAATACGGCCATGGTCGGGTGGGGGCGGACTCCACTCACGTGCGCCGCTGAGTGTGGGAATGAGGTGGCAGTAAAGATGCTTTTGGAACGAGAGGACGTCATTCCTGACCAGGCAGATGCTGAAGATGGCCGAACGCCGCTCTCGTGGGCCGCTGAGGGTGGTAATGGAGCTGCAGTCAAGATGCTTCTAGAGCGAGGGGATGTGAATCCAGACCAGGCGGACACAGAATATGGCAACACCGCTCTCGTGGGCCGCTGAGTATAGGAACGAGGTGATGGTGAACATCCTTCTAGAGCGAGAGGACGTCAATCCCGACCAGCCAGACACCAAATCTGGCCGAACGCCGCTCTCGTGGGCCGCTGGATGCGGGAATGGGGCTGTAGTCAAGATGCTTCTGGAGCGAAAGGACGTCAATCCCAACCAGCCAGACACCAAATCTGGCCGAACGCCGCTCTCTTGGGCCGCTGAGTGGGGGAAAGAGGCGGCAGTCAAGATGCTTCTGGAGCGAGAGGATGTGAATCCGGACCAGCCAGACACCAAATACGGCCAAACGCCGCTCTCGTGGGCCGCTTGGCGGGGGAAAGAGGCAGTAGTCAAGAGGCTTCTGGAGCGAGAGGATGTGAATCCGGACCAGCCAGACATAAAATATCGCCGAACACCACTCTCGTGGGCTGCGATAGAGGGGCATAGTCGGGTAGTGAAGATGCTTTTGGGACGGGATGGAGTGGATCCCAACAAGGCGGACACCAGAGATGGCCGGACACCACTCTTGTGGGCGGCAGCGAACGGGCATGGAAAGGTCGTAATGATGCTGTTGGAGAGAGAGGATGTCAATCCAGAGCAAGCAGAAATCTATTATGGCCGTACGGCGCTCTCGCTGGCAGCTCAGAATGGGAAAGTGGAGGTCGTAAAGATGCTTTTGGATCGAACGGACGTCAATCCCAACAATGCAGACCTTGTGGAGGGCCGGACACCAATCTTGTGGGCGGCTGAGAATGGGCACGAGGAGGTGATCAAAATGTTTTTGAAACGAAATGACGTCAATCCGGCCCAGGCAGACACCTTTTATGACTGGACTCCACTCATGTGGGCGTCTGAGCGCGGGCATGAGGGCGTGGTAAAGATGCTTTTGGAGAAGACAGGTCTCCCTACCGCCGCGCCAGATGCCCAGAACCAAACCCGACTGTAGCTAGCCCTCTCTAAAGGGCGCGATGGAGGCATTTCTTATCCTACTGTATTGGGGACATGGGAATTGTGTTCCAGCAGATCGCTGTGGATAGACATCCCTCCTACTGTTCTTCAAGCATGGACGAGCATGTAGTGAAAAACGATTTAAACCTCATGACCCTAGAACCAACATCACACTTTAATGGCCGACCTACACTCCTACCTGCTATTAATCACAGGCAGTCACTCCCGCCATCGGACATCATTTCTACTATCCCGCTCTTACCAATCACTAAGGCATACTAAAAGAATATCGGAGGGATCACCTACACATGCACTATGCCAGACGAGGTGTTGATGGGTCGCCAAAGCGGTGAAATGAGGTGTAGGAGGGGTATGGCAATGGCGTGAGGAAGGAACGAAATGGTGTGATGATGTTAAAGAAACGGAAGGAACAGTTGGCATTGATTTTCGTATTTAAATGACTCCCCTCAGCCCGCAATGGTTAGAGGCGGAGGTTACCGAATTATGAATTCTCTTTTTTGATATCGTTTATTCTTTCTTCCCACAAGCCTTTCCGTTGATAGGAGTACTCCGACCCAGAATTTTCTCCCTACTGGTAGGATCCAATGAGCCGAGGGTGGTGTTGGTCTAGGGGCTTTATTTCAGTGATCATCAGGGTTCCGAATGGTCCGCGGAAGACTGGACTGGACTAGCTAGTCGGGTCGAAAGTCAAGTCTAGTTTAATGGTGAAAATTAGACCGACTAGATGGTTAGGATTATCGAAACCGACTTGACCAAGACCGGTCCGACCAGGCCGGCCAAGTAATAGGATATGCTATTTGTATCATAATATATTACGTTCAAAAATAAAGCCTTTCTTAATTAAACTTATTGTTTACATGGATTCTATTATTATGAGTTCTGGATGGGAGAGGAAAGCGCTGGCTAGATGAAGAAGTACAAAGAAGTCAAGAGAGAAGCGTGAGTATATTGATCGGAGGCGTGGCTTTCTTGCTTGCTTGTCTAACTATGGTGGAGTATAGGGTTTATATAGACTATACAAAGAGATTTTTCTACGATGTTCTCTCCCGGAAATCCATCCGGAGATACACAAGGCAAATACAGTTCCAGTCCCTTTTCCGTCAGCCATTCTTGCCTATTCACTGGTTTCCTGTCCAGTTTCTCCTCCGCCTTCTTCTGTGGTTTGTGTCTCCGGTTCCTTGTCCGGCTATTACCGGCCATCCATCCGAATCATCCTATAGCACAAGTACACCATCAAGGTATATCCGCTCCTCTTGATTGATAATAAGTGACAAAGGAAACTAACAACGAACAAGCAATTATATGCGAAAGGGTACAAAGGAAAATACATCAGGATGGAGTGATCGCCGGTGTTATTCAACAATGTTTAGGCCCATTCATATTGTTTGGAACCAGTCTATTTTGGGCAATCGTGATATAGAAAACCTTGTGCTTGAGAAGCAGTGCAGTCAGGGTTCCGAATAGTCCGACCGGTCAAGTCTTGGAGGCAGGACCAGACTGGCCCGTCCTGGTTGATGTCGATGACTGGACCCGACTCACTTGGGTTGTCTGGTCCGGTTTGGACTGGTCTGGGACCAGTCTTTATCAAAGATCGTATGAGAGTCAGAATGGCACCCAGGCCAACACTCACTAAGAATAGATGTGCAGCTATAGTAGGA
>Ga0307509_10005192_pt1 | contig 18260 bp, 13 predicted proteins | sample 10_EM_MG_FD_202245 | JGI IMG/M metagenome (GOLD analysis project Ga0307509, IMG submission 202245) | Populus trichocarpa ectomycorrhiza microbial communities from riparian zone in the Pacific Northwest, United States - 10_EM | ecosystem: Host-associated > Plants > Roots > Unclassified | place...
GTCGAGGACCGCGGCGCGCGCCAGGTGATGGTGTTCCAGCGCCCGTTCGTGCTGCGCCTGTCGGTCTGGAACAACCTGCGGCTGGCCCTGTGGCTCGCCCGCGTGCCGGCGGCCGAGCGCGGCGAACGCGCGACGCAGGCCTTGCACCGGGCGGGCCTCGCGGCCTTGCGCGACCGGCCCGCGCGCGCGTTGTCGGGCGGGCAGCAGCAGCGCCTCGCGCTGGCGCGCGCCTGGGCCGTGCGGCCCGATGTGCTGTTCCTCGACGAGCCCACCGCCAACCTCGACCCGTCGGCCAAGAAGGAGATCGAGGCCATGCTCGCAGCCTTCGCGCACGAGGGCATGACGCTGGTGATGAGCACGCACAATCTGGGGCAGGCCAAACGCCTCGCGACACGCGTGGTCTATCTCGACCAAGGCATGATCAAGGCCGACCTGCCGACCGATCGTTTCTTCCACGAGCACCTCGACGAGCGCGCTGAACTGTTCCTCAAAGGAGACCTGAAGTGGGACGAATGACCATCAAGACCGCGCTGCTCGCGGTACTGCTGTGGACGACCGCGCTCGCGTCCGCGCAGGACCGCAGCATCGTGATGGCCTCGACCACCAGCACCGAGCAATCAGGACTGTTCGCGCACCTGCTGCCGGCGTTCAAGAAGGCCACGAACATCGAGGTGCGCGTGGTTGCACAAGGCACCGGCCAGGCACTCGACATGGGCCGGCGCGGCGACGCCGACATCCTGTTCGTGCACGACCCCGCGGCGGAGGAAAGATTTGTCGCCGAGGGCTTCGGCCTGCCCCGCCGCCCGGTGATGTACAACGATTTCGTGCTGATCGGCCCGGCCGCCGACCCGGCCGGCGTGAAGGGCAAGGACGTGGTGGCCGCACTGACCAAGCTGGCCACGTCGCGTGCCGCATTCATCTCGCGCGGCGACAAGAGCGGTACGCACGCCGCCGAGCTCCGCTACTGGAAGAACGCCGGCATCGACGACCCGGCGATCAAGTCGGCAGCACGGCCGTTCGACTACCGCGCCTGCGGCTGCGGCATGGGCCCGGCGCTGAACATCGCCGCGAGCAGCGAGGCTTATGTGCTGGCCGACCGCGGCACCTGGCTCGCATTCAAGAACCGCGGCACGCTCGCGGTGCTGGTCGAAGGCGACACGCGGCTGTTCAACCAGTACGGCGTGATCGTCGTGAACCCGGCGAAGCACCCGCACACCAAGACCGCGCTCGCGCAGTCGTTCTCGGACTGGGTCGTCTCGGCCGAGGGGCAGGCGGTGATCGCGGCCTACAAGATCGACGGCAAGCAGCTGTTCTTCCCGAACGCGGAGCGCTGACGCCACATGATCGCCCGCGAGCACATCACTGGCCTCGTGCTGGCCGGCGGCCGCGGCAGCCGCATGGGCGGCGTCGACAAGGGCCTGCAGCTGCACGCCGGCCAGGCCCTCGCGATGCACGCGCTGACGCGCCTGCGCCCGCAGGTCGGCACGGTGTTGATCAATGCGAACCGCAATCTCGAGGCCTACGAGACCTTCGGCGTGCCGATCTGGCCCGATGCCGACACCGATTACGCCGGGCCCTTGTCCGGCTTCCTGGCCGGGCTGACGCATTGCGACACGCCCTACCTCGTGACCGTGCCGTGCGACTCGCCGCTGTTCCCGCTCGATCTGGTGCAGCGCCTCGCGGCCGCGCTGGTCGAGCACGACGCCGAGATCGCGATGGCCGCCACGCGCGAGGCTGGCGAACTGCAGGTGCAGCCGGTGTTCTGCCTGCTCAAGACCGAGCTGCGCGAGAGCCTGATCCGCTTCACGCAGAGCGGTCAGCGCAAGATCGACAAGTGGACGGCGCAGCACCGCTGCGTCGAGGTACCGTTCGACGACGCGCGCGCGTTCACGAACGCCAACACGCCGGCCGAGCTGCAACAGCTGCAAGAACCATGACCACGCCACTGCCCCCTTCGCTGCAAGAGATCGCCTCCTGCGTCAGCGGCTACGACCCGAACGCGCTGCCGGTCGCGCAGGCGCAGGAGTTCATCGCGCGCCTGGTGCCGCGCGTGCAGGCGGTCGAGAAGCTCGCGCTGCGCAGCGCACTCGGCCGCGTGCTGGCGCATGACATCACCTCCGCCATCAACGTGCCGTCGCACGACAACTCGGCGATGGACGGCTACGCGCTGCGCGGCGCCGACCTCGCCGCCGAGGCACCGACCGTGCTGCGTGTCGCCGGCAGCGGCTTCGCGGGGCAGGCCGACATCGCCAGCGCGCGCCCCGGCGAATGCGTGCGCATCATGACCGGCGCGGTGATGCCGGCCGGGCTCGACACGGTCGTGCCGCAGGAGTTCGTCAAGGTCGACGGCGACCGCGTCCACATCCCCGCCGGTGTGGTGCGCAACGGCGACAACCGCCGGCTCGCCGGCGAAGACCTCGCCGTCGGCGACATCGCACTGGCCGCCGGCCGCGTGCTGCGCCCGGCAGACATCGGCATGCTCGCGTCGCTGGGTCAGGCCGAGGTGCTGGTGCGGCGGCGTCTGCGCGTCGCGTTCTTCTCGACCGGCGACGAGCTGCGTTCGATCGGCGAGCCGCTGGACGCCGGCTGCGTCTACGACAGCAACCGCTACACGCTGTGGGCGATGCTGCAGCGTCTCGGCGTGGTCGAGCTGATCGACATGGGCGTGGTGCGCGACGACCCCGACGCACTGCGCGCCGCGTTCGCGAGCGCCGCACTCGATGCCGACGCGGTGATCACCTCGGGCGGCGTCAGCGTCGGCGAAGCCGACCACACCAAGGCGGTGATGGCCGAGCTCGGCGACGTGCTGTTCTGGCGCATCGCGATGCGGCCCGGCCGGCCGATGGCGATCGGGCGCATCGCGAGCGGCGGCCACCAGGCGGTGCTGTTCGGCCTGCCCGGCAACCCGGTCGCAGTGATGGTCACCTTCTATGCGCTGGTGCGCGACGCGCTGCTGGCGATGAGCGGCGTCAACGCGCCACCGATGCCGCTGCTGCGTGCGGCGAGCAGCGAGGCGGTCCGCAAGAAGCCCGGCCGCACCGAGTACCAGCGCGGCATCGTCACGCGCGCCGCCGGCAGCGGCGAGTGGCAGGTGCGCATCACCGGCTCGCAGGGCTCGGGCATTCTGCGCAGCATGAGCGAGGCGAACGGGCTCGTCGTGCTGCACCACGCGCAGGGCAATGTCGCGGCGGGCGAGCTGGTCGATGTGATGCCGTTCGATGCGCTGATCTGATCAACACCTGAATCGACCGTCGTTCGAGCGACGATCGATCACTTAGATCGGTTTTTCGGGCACGTAGCGAGCGCCATACGCCAGCAACGCCGAGGCCAGTACCAGCACACCGAGCGCCAACGTCAGCGAGGTCGCGGTGGCGATGCTGCCAATCAGCGGCGGCCCGACCATGAAGCCGCTGTAGCCGATCGACGTGACCGACGCGATCGCCGCCGCGCGGCTCACTCCCGGCACGCGCGTCGCGGCATTGAAGAGAATGGGCGCGACCGGCGCGAGCCCGGCCCCCACCAGCGCGAAGCCGATCAACGCGACCCAGGCGTTGGCCGAGAGCAGCACGACCGCCATCGCGACCGCGGCCAGGCTGCCGCCGAAACGCAGCAGCGCCTGCTCGGAATAGCGCGCCCGCAAGTAGTCGCCGCCGAAGCGCGACAAGGCCATCGCCGCGGAGAAGGTCGCGTAGCCGAGCGCCGCGCTGGCCTGCGGCATGCCGACGTCCTGCTTCAGGTAGAGCACGCTCCAGTCGTACATCACGCCTTCGGCCGTCATGCCGGCGAAGATCAACAGGCCGAGGATCAGCAGCAGGCCGGTGGGCCAGGCGAAGTGCGCCTTCTCGCCCTCGTCGGCGCTGCTGGCATGCGTCTCGAGCATGCCGCGCGACGCGACGAAGACGACGATCGCGATACCGGTGCAGATGCCGAACAGCTGCAGCCGCGGCGCCACGCCGGCGCCCAGCAGGCCGGAGACGAGCGCTGCGCCGGCCATGCCGCCGACGCTGAACATGCCGTGCAGGTTGCTCATGATCGCGCGCCCGCTGAGGCTCTCGAGCTCCGAGCCTTCGGTGTTGATGCAGACGTCGAACAGGCTCATCGCGGCGCCGAAGATCAGCATCAAAGGCAGCAGCACGGCCAGGCTCGGGTACTCGAGCACGGTGCCGAGCACCAGGCTCATCACCAGTGCCGCGAGCACCGCGGCCTGGCGTGCGCCCAGCCGCCCGACGATGCGCCCGGCGGTGAACAGCGACAGCACCGCACCGATCGCTGCGGCCAGCAGCACCATCGACAGCGTGGCCTCGTTGATCGCGTAGCGGGCTTTCACCGACGGGATGTGCGCGCCCCACGTGCCGGCAAACATGCCCAGCGCCATGAACTGGAGCCGCGTGGCCCAGCGCGCGCGGGCCAAGGCAGGCAGTGTATGGGGTGCGGGGTGGGCCGAGGTGCTGGTTGAAGTCATCAGGCGCGGGTCTCGTGTTCAGCGTCGCCAACGGGCTGGCGACAGAGTGCGGCATTGTGCCAGAATGGGCCTATTCGTGCACATATGCGAAAGACCATGAGAGCACCTCGACCTCCGGAACCGCTCGCCCCGCCCGAGGCGGCCAACGCGATCCGCCCACGTTTTGCCGAAGAGCGGCAGAGCGCGATCGCGCGCGCGCTGCGTGAAGCGGGTCGCGTCGAAGTCTCGGCGCTGGCCGCGCTCTACCAGGTCTCGGAAGACAGCATCCGCCGCGACCTGCGCCTGCTGGCCGCGCGCGGGCTGGTCCAGAAGACGCACGGCGGCGCGATCGCGCTGCACCTCGGCGCGATGCCGATGGCGGAGCGCAGCGACGTGAAGGCCTCGGTCAAGCGCGCGATCGGCCGCGCCGCAGCGGCGCGCGTGCAGGCGCACCAGACCCTCTTCATCGACAGCGGCACCACGGCGCTCGCGTTGGCACGAGCGCTCAGCACCGCGGATGCCCCGCGGCCCTTGACCATCGTCACCGCGGCGCTCGACGTGGCGCTGCTCTTCTGCGGCGACGCCAAGGTGACGCTGGTGCTGGCGGGCGGCGAGTGGTCGCACGAGACACGGGGCTTCTTCGGGCCGCTGGCCGAGGCCGCGATCCGCGCACATCGGGCCGACTGGGCCTTCATCGGCGCGTGCGCGGTGCACCCGCGCCTGGGGCTCAGCTCGTCGCATCGCGGCGATGCGATGCTGAAGCGCGCGATGCTGGAGTGCGCGCTGCAGCGCGTGCTGCTGGCCGATGCGAGCAAGTTCGAGCTGGTGCAGCCGCAGTTGGTCGCCGGGCTGGACCAGGTCGACACGATCGTCACCGATGCGTCGCCGAAGTGGCTGCGGGCGGCGGTGAAGGCGGTCGAGCGCGTCTGAGCCTGTCGCTGGGGTTTTGCCGGTCGGTGGAGAATGTCGATCCATGGGCGCCCCGGCCCGAACGATCAGAAAGAAGCCATCGATGAACGAAGCGAAACCCGCACCCGCCATGCCCGACCGCCTGTCGGTCGACCCGCGCAGCCCGCATCACGTCGCAGCCGTGTTCGAGCACGAGGTCGGCATCCGGCTGAATGACCGCGAGCGTTTCGATGTCGAGGAATATTGCATCAGCGAGGGCTGGGTCAAGGTGCCGGCGGGCAAGGCACTCGACCGCAAGGGCCACCCGCTGATGATCAAGCTGAAGGGCAAGGTCGAAGCGTTCTATCGATAGATAGATAGGCCGGCTGCGCTTGTTCATCGCCCGACCAAACAGCGCGAGGGCGAGCTGCACTGCGAGCTGGTGCCCCATCTGCGTGATGCCGCTGCGCGAGTCGTGACGACGCGCTTCGCGGTCTTCTCGTCGAAGCGCTCGATGCCGGCACGGGTGTTCACCCGTCAGCGCCGCCGCTGTCAGCCGCGACGGCCGGCGACTGACGCGAAACGCCGTCTACGCGGCTTGTTGCTTCGACGGGCTTGTCGCCGGGCTGCTTGGCGTGCCGACCGGAGCATGCTGCTGCCGGAGCTGCCTCTTCATGTCTTTCGCCCGCTTTTGCTTCTGGCGACGAATACCACGATCTTTGTCAGCGCTCATGTCGATCTCGTGTTGGTTGGAATGCCGGTCCGTGTTGTACCACCGACGTGCTCACCAGCTTTGATGATTTCAGACCAGGGCACGCCAACCAAAATGGCCGCACGTTGACTCAATCGTTCGGACGCTCACATGGCACGCTCAACCTTGATGGTCGGTTCCTCCATGCGCTGGATGACAGCCGTCGCTTTGATGGCGCTGGCAATGGCCGGCTCCGGCTGCGCGAGCACCAAGCCTTACCGGACGTCGGGCGAACCTTGCGTGATCAATGGTCCAGAGAAAGACGGACCCAATCCCGATTGGGAATCTCTGAACGGAACTCGTCCCTGCGCAGATCGCTGGCAGGTGTCGGTGACCAAGCCCGTGCCCTTTTCCGTGAATTTCGTCGAAATCGACGAGCAAGGGATTCTCGCCAGTCGCGATCAAGCCGAAGCGGCTATCGCGACCGCGTCGGTCGTGGAACCAGATGGCTCTTACGTGGTCGTTTTCGTTCATGGGTGGCACCACAACGCGAGCACCAACGACAGCAACGTCCGCGCTTTCTACGGCGCGCTCGCCTCGGTCAGCCGCTGGAACCCGAATCGCAAAGTCAAGGGCATCTACATCGGCTGGCGAGGCGACTCTCTGAAAATCACAGGTCTTCGATACGCCACATTCTGGGACCGAAAAAACACGAGCGACGAAGTGGGGCGTGGTGGGTTGCTGGAGTTCCTGCTTCGCTTGGAACACGGCGTGAAAGCGGACCCAGCTTCTCACAATCGACTGGTCGTGGTCGGACACAGCTTCGGCGCTTCCGTCACGTTCAACGCGCTGTCGCATCTCTTTCTCGAACGATTCATCGATGGGGTCTATTCAACAGCCGACAAGCCGCGCTTTCGCGGTTACGGCGATCTTGTGGTGTTGATCAACCCGGCGATAGAGGCCATGCGCTACATGCCGTTCCAGAGTGCGCTCGAATACTATTCGCGCCCCACGACCCGACCGCAGGCTGATTTCTCGCACGAAACCCGGCCTTACCTCGCGATGCTCTCATCGCAGACCGACGAAGCCACACGCCTTGCCTTTCCGGCGGCCCGCTTTTTCTCCACGGTTTTCGAAGCCCACCAGGGCATCAACGCGGACAACAGCCCAGCGGCGGCACCCGACTACAGCGAATGGAACATGGATCGGGACACCATGGGGAATTTCAAAGGCTTCAAGACCCACTTTCCCTTGCGTCTTGAGAAGAGCCCGAGTTCAGATCGACAGCAGGCCAACGGCACCTTGGCGGCCGGCCTGGTCGAAAGCTGCCACTCCCTCAAGGCGAACGAGTTGCGGCGTCTGTTGACCATTCCGGGCGACGACGACAGCGATTCGGGCGGCGGTGTCTTCCCGGACTCGGGCATGCGCGTCAAGAAGATCGCAAGGCCAGGCCTCGACCCGCTGAATGGTTCGCCTTACATCGTCGCCGACGTCCACAGCGAGATCGTTGATGGGCACACCCACATTGGCAGCCCGAATCTTCTTTGCTGGATCAACCAGTTGCTCGACACCAAAGAAACCGAGGAGCGGCCACTGCGGAGTTCGGCGGACTTGCCAAAGGGCGATTTGATGCTGACCGACAACGTACCGTCCTTTGCAAGACCCTAGCGATCGCCTGCGCGGCGGCCATCAAATCGAACACCGCGCAAGCGATCCATCTATCGCGGTGGTTCCGGCTGCGAATCAAACCGTGCGAACCCGCTGTAGCAGATGAAGTGCTTGTTCATCGCCCGACCAAACAGCGCGAGGCCGAGCTGCACCGCGAGCTGGTGGCCCATCTGCGTGATGCCGCTGCGCGAGACGATGATGGGCACGCCCATCTGCGCCGACTTGATCACCATCTCGCTGGTCAGGCGACCGGTCGTGTAGAAGATCTTGTCGGCACCCGTCACATCGTTCAGCCACATCCAGCCGGCGATCGTGTCGATCGCGTTGTGGCGGCCCACGTCCTCGACGAACATCAGCAGCTCGTCTTGCTTGAACAGCGCACAGCCATGCACTGAGCCGGCCGACTTGTAGGTACTCTCCTGAACGCGCATCGCGTTCAGGAGGCCATAGAGCGCGCTCTGGCTGATGCGCGCCGAGGGCTCGTCGGCCGCGGGCAGGCGGATCGAATCGAGCTCGCCCATCAGGTCGCCGAACACCGTGCCCTGACCGCAGCCGGTCGTGACGACGCGCTTCGCGGTCTTCTCGTCGAAGCGCTCGATGCCGGCGCGGGTGTTCACCGCGGCGGCGTTGACGTCCCAGTCGACGGTGATCGACTCGATGTCGTGCACCGAGTCGACCAGCCGCTGGTTGCGCAGGTAGCCGAGCACCAGCAGTTCGGGCGCGGCGCCCAGCGTCATCAGCGTGACGAGCTCGCGCTTGTCGACGAAGACCGTGAGCGCGCGCTCGGCCGGCACAGCGATGCGGCGCGTCGCACCGAACTCGTCGAGGACCTCGAGCTCGTGCGTGAGCGGCGCCGCCGCCGCCGTCAGCCGCGGGGTCGGTCGGTCAGGATGCGCCAGTGCCATACCCCGCTGCCGCGCGCGGCACGCCACCGGCCAGCACCTGGATCGCGCAGTACTTGAACTCCGGGATCTTGCCGAACGGGTCGAGTGCGGCGTTGGTCATCATGTTCGCGGCCGCCTCGTAGTACGCGAACGGCACGAACACCGCACCGCGCGGCGTGCCGTCGTCGCGCCGCACGTGCAGTGCGACCTCGCCGCGGCGCGATCGCAGCGTGACCACGTCGCCGGGCTGCAGGCCCATCTCGTCGAGGTCAGGCCCGCAGATCGACGCGGTCGCCATCGGCTCGAGCGCATCGAGCACGCTGGCGCGCCGCGTCATGCTGCCGGTGTGCCAGTGCTCGAGCTGGCGGCCGGTGATCAGCACGAAGGGGTAGGCTGCATCGGGCCGCTCGTTGGCCGGGATGATATCGGCCGGCACCAGCTTGACGCGGCCGTCGGGGGTCGGGAAGGTGTCGTCGAACACGATCGGCCGGCCCGGGTCGTCGGCGCTCAGGCACGGGTAGGTCACGCTGCCCTCGCGCTGCAGGCGCTCCCAGGTGATGCCGGCGATCGCGCCGTGCATGGCCTGGCGCATCTCTTCATAGACGGCAGAAGCGCCGGAGTCTTCGCCTTCGTAGTTCCAGTCGAGGCCGAGGCGTTGCGCGAGTTGCTGGATGATCCACAGGTCCTGGCGCGCATCGCCGGGCAGGTCGAGCGCGCGCTTGCCGAGCTGCACCATGCGGTCGGTGTTGCTGACGGTGCCGCCCTTCTCGGGCCAGGCACTCGCGGGCAGCACGACGTCGGCGAGCCAGGCAGTTTCGGTCATGAAGATGTCCTGCACGACCAGGTGCTCGAGCGAGGCCAGCGCGTGGCGCGCGTGGTTCAGGTCCGGGTCGCTCATCGCCGGGTTCTCGCCCATGATGTACATGCCGCGCACCTTGTGCGGATCGGTGTCGGGCGCGAGGGCCTTGTGCATGATCTCGACCACGGTGTAGCCGGGCTTCGAGTCGAGCTTGGTGTGCCAGAAGTCTTCGAACCACTTGTGCACGCCGGGGTTGTCGACGCGCTGGTAGTTCGGGAACATCATCGGGATCAGCCCCGCATCGCTCGCACCCTGCACGTTGTTCTGGCCACGCAGCGGGTGCAGCCCGGAGCCCGGCTTGCCGATCTGGCCGGTGACCGACACCAGCGCGATCAGGCAGCGCGCGTTGTCGGTGCCGTGCACGTGCTGGCTGATGCCCATGCCCCACAGGATCATCGCGCTCTTCGCGGTGGCGAAGGCCCGCGCGACCTCGCGCAGCGTCTCGGCCGGGATGCCGCAGATCGGCGCCATCGCTTCGGGGCTGTAGCCGCGCACGTTTGCTTTCAGCGCCTCGAAGTTGTCGACGCGGTTGCGCACGAACTCTTCGTCGACCAGGCCCTCTTCGATCACGGTGTGGATCAGCGCGTTGAGCATCGCCACATCGGTGTCGGCGTTGAACTGCAGCGTGCGCCAGGCGTGGCGCGAGATGTCGGTGACGCGCGGGTCGGCGAGCACGATCTTCGTGCCGCGCTGGGCCGCGTTCTTCATCCACGTGGCGGCCACCGGGTGGTTCGCGGTCGGGTTCGAGCCGATCACCAGGATCAACTCGGCATGCTCGACATCGTTGACCTGGTTGCTGACCGCACCCGAGCCCACGCCTTCGAGCAGCGCGGCCACGCTCGAGGCATGGCACAGCCGCGTGCAGTGGTCGACGTTGTTGCTGCCGAAGCCGGTGCGCACCAGCTTCTGGAACAGGTAGGCCTCTTCGTTGCTGCCCTTGGCCGAGCCGAAGCCGGCGAGCGACTTAGGGCCGAAGGTGTCGCGCAGCCCCTTGAGCGCGCCGCCCGACAGCGCAAGCGCCTCTTCCCACGTCGCCTCGCGGAACACCTCGGACCAATCGGCCGGGTTCGGCTCGTCGTGCTGGTTCTTCGGCATGCCGGCCTTGCGGATCAGCGGCTTGGTCAGGCGCTGCGGGTGGTTCGCGTAGTCGAAACCAAAGCGACCCTTCACGCACAGCCGGTCATGGTTGGCGGGCCCGTCGCGGCCGTCGACGCTGATGATCTTGTTGTCGCGCACGTTGTAGGTCAGCAGGCAGCCGACACCGCAGAACGGGCAGACGGAATCGACCTTCTTGTCGACGACCTGCGTACCGACCGAGGTCTTGGGCATCAGTGCGCCGGTCGGGCAAGCCTGCACGCATTCGCCGCAGGCGACGCAGGTGCTCTCGCCCATCGGGTCGGCGAGGTCGAACACGATCTGGTTGTGCGAGCCGCGCATCGCCATGCCGATCACGTCGTTGACCTGCTCTTCGCGACAGGCGCGCACGCAGCGGTTGCACTGGATGCAGCTGTCGAGGTTCACCGCCATCGCCGGGTGCGACAGGTCGGGCGCGGGCTGCTCGCGGCACAGCGCACGCAGTTCGGGACGCACCGTCACGCCTTCGCGTGCGGCCCATTCGCTGAGTTCGCCGTGCGGCTTCAAAGCGTCGCCGTCGATCCACTTGTGGCCTTGCTCGGGCAGGTCGGCGAGCAGCATCTCCAGCACCATGTGCTGGCTCTTCTTGGCGCGCTCGCTGCCGGTCTGCACGACCATCTTGGGCTGCACGTTGCGGCAGCAGCTCGGCGCCAGCGTGCGCTCGCCCGCGACCTCGACGACGCAGGCGCGGCAGTTGCCGTCGGGCCGGTAGCCGTCTTTGAAGCACAGCGTCGGGATCGCGATGCCTTCGCGCGTCGCGACGCTCAGGATGGTCTCGCCATCGAAGGCGCTGACGACTTTGCCGTCGAGCGTGAACTCGACGCGTGCGGCCTGCAACTGGGCCAATGCAACGGGTGCGTTCATGCGCGTGCTCCGATCTCGTGGGCGAAATGCTTGACGACGCTGCGGATCGGGTTGGGCGCGGCCTGCCCCAGCCCGCAGATCGACGCGTCGATCATCACCTGGCTCAAGTCTTCAAGCGTGGTCTGGTCCCACTGTTGTGCGTCCATCAGGCGCGCCGCCTTGTCGGTGCCGACACGGCACGGCGTGCACTGGCCGCAGCTCTCGTGCGCGAAGAACCGCATCATGTTCAGCGCCGCATCGCGCGCGCGGTCGTGGTCGCTCAGCACGATCACCGCGGCCGAGCCGATGAAGCAGCCGTGCGGCTGCAGCGTGTCGAAGTCGAGCGGGATGTCCGCCATGCTGGCCGGCAATATGCCGCCCGACGCGCCACCCGGCAGGTAGGCGTAGAGCGCGTGGCCATCGAGCATGCCACCGCAGTATTCGTCGACCAACTCGCGCAGCGTGATGCCGGCCGGCGCGAGCTTGACGCCGGGCCGCTTGACGCGCCCGCTGACGCTGAAGCTGCGCAAGCCCTTGCGATCGTGGCGGCCGAAGCCGGCGAACCAGGCCGCACCGCGCTCGACGATGTCGCGCACCCAGTACAGCGTCTCGAAGTTGTGCTCGAGCGTCGGCCGGCCGAACAGGCCGACCTGCGCGATGTACGGCGGGCGCAGCCGCGGCTCGCCGCGCTGGCCCTCGATGCTCTGGATCATCGCGGACTCTTCGCCGCAGATGTAGGCACCGGCGCCGCGGCGCAGCTCGATGTGCGGCAGCTTGAAGGCGGCCGTGCGCTGCAGCTTCGCGAGCTCGGCGGTCAACAGCTCACGGCAGCCGTGGTATTCGTCGCGCAGGTAGACGTAGCAGGCATCGACACCGACGACCGCCGCGGCGATCAGCAGCCCTTCGAGAAAGCGGTGCGGATCGCGTTCGAGGTAGGTGCGGTCCTTGAAGGTGCCGGGCTCGCCCTCGTCGATGTTGACGGCCATCAGCCGCGGCGCCGGCTGCTCGCGCACGATGCGCCACTTGCGGCCGGCCGGGAAGCCCGCGCCGCCGAGGCCGCGCAGGCCCGAGTCTTCGAGCGCCTTGATCAGGTCGTCGCCTTGGCGCTGGCCGTTGATGACCTCGGCCGCGAGCGTGTAGCCGCCGGCGGCGCGGTAGGTGTCGAGGTCGACGAAGTCTGGCGTCGCGTCGGCATCGCGTTCGCTGACGCCGCGTTCGGCAAGCGTCGCCGGTGCGAATGCCGAGCCACCGACTGCGACCGGGTGGCGCGTCTGTTGGCCCTGCACCGCCGCGACCACCGCAGCCGCATCGGCGCGTGGCACCGGGCACTGGTGCACGACCGCCACCGGCGCCTGCTCGCAGCGGCCGACGCAGGGCGCAGCGATCACGTTCACGTCTTTGCCGAGCAGGGCCGGCAGGCGCTGCAGCAGATCTTGCGCGCCGGCCATCTCGCAGCTCAGGCCGTCGCACACGCGCACCGTCAGCGCGGCGGCCTCGTCGCCCTCGCGCAAGACCTCGAAGTGGTGATAGAAGGTCGCGACCTCGAAGACCTCGGCCATCGACACATTGGTCTCGCGCGCCAGCGCCACGAGGTGGCGTTCGTGCAGGCCGAGGTAGCGGTCGTTGATCAAGTGAAGGTGCTCGATCAGGCGGTCGCGGGCCCAGCCAGTCGCGGGCTTGTCGCCGAGCAGCGCGCGCACTTCGGCGACCGAAACGTCGTCCACCTGCCGGCCCTTGAGGCGGCTCTTGCGCTTGATGCGCTGGCGCATGTCATCGGTGCTGAACGAAGCCACCACCGGCACGGCGGTCAACGAAGGGGTTTGTTGTGTGGTCATGGTCGGGACTATGAAACGGCACGCAACTCTGCGTCCAATTGAATCAGGAAACGGAACGATTCGCCGGCCGAATGAGAGCACGGGCAAACCCTCAGACTGTCATCAACCCACCCTGCAACGCCGCATGGCGCAGCCATGCTCCATCTTGCGCGAGCGTGAGCGCCGCTTCGAGCGCACGCGACGGCCGCGCACCGGCCGCCACCATGAAGCCGATCGGCGTGCGCACCTCGGGCTCGCGCAAGGGCAGCGCCTCCAGCCCGTTGCGGCCGCGCACCAGCGACATCAGCGCGCCCGGCAGCACCGAGCAGACCTCGCCATCGAGCACGCTGAGCACGGCGGTGACGACGGAGTCGGTCTCGATCGCGGCCGTGACCTCGAAGCCGGCCTGGCGAAATGCCGCGTCGACGATGCTGCGGTTGTGCATCTCGGGGGTCAGCAAGCACAGCGGCATGGCCGCGGCCTCGCGCCAGCTCAGCGCCGGGCCGAGCCGCAGTGGCGTGCCTGCGCCCACGGCTGCGCGCCGCAGCAGGAAGTAGTGCTCCTCGTACTGCGGCACGGCGCTGAACTTGCTGCCGCGGTCGGTGTAGCCCAGGCCGATGTCGAGCGACAGGCTCTCGAGCCCAGTCTCGATCTCGTGCGAACTGAGCGAGCGCACGATCGGCTTCACGCCGCCGTAGCGCGCCTGCAGCTGCGACGCGAAGCGCGCCGCGACAGGGATCGCCGTCGGCACCGCACCCAGCGACAGCGAGCCGCGCGGCGCGCCGATGCTGCTGTGCAGGTCCTGGCGCAGCAGCTCCTGCTCGCGCAGCAGGCGATTGGCGCTCGCCAGCACGCGTTCGCCTTCCGGCGTGAGGCCCTCGTAGCTGCGGCCGCGCCGCACGATGGCGACATCGAGCTCGGCCTCGAGCGCGCGCAGCGCATTCGAGAGCGCCGGCTGGGTGATGTGGCAGGCGCTCGCGGCGCGGCCGAAGTGCCGGTGCTGCTCCAGTGCGACCAGGTAGCGCATCGCGTCGAGCAGGTTCATGGCAGGCGGCGCCTCTCGGAAGAGGCGCCGCTCCGGGTCATCAGTTGAAGAACTTGCCCGCGCTGATCAGGGTTCTGTAGACACCCCACGCGAGCGGGATGCCGACCGCGAGCCACGCCAGCACGACCGTGCTCGACGCCGTGGCCCGAGCGCTGCCGCCCGCGCCGGTGCCGACCTCGGCCGCCACCGCGCGATCATGGGCGAGGCGCTTTTCTTCGGCGAGTTCGGCGTCGGTCATGAACCACTTGTCGGCCACCGGGCGGATCAGCAGGTTGCAGATCAGGCCGATCACGAGCATGCCGACGAGGATGTACATGGTCTGGTTGTAGACCTGCTCGCGCGGGATGCCCAGCCCGAGCTGGTACTCGCGCATGTAGTTCACCACCACCGGCCCGAGGATGCCGGCCGTGGCCCACGCGGTCAGCAGCCGGCCGTGGATCGCGCCGACCATCTGCGTGCCGAACAGGTCGCCCAGATACGCCGGCACGGTCGCGAAGCCGCCGCCGTACATGCTCAAGATGATGCACGCCGCCGCGACGAACAGCAACTTGGAGCCCGCCATCGCGCTGCCCGGGATGCTCGCGTACATGATGCCGCCGAGCACGAAGAAGATCGTGTACGTGACCTTGCGGCCGAGTTTGTCGGACAGGCTGGCCCAGAAGAAACGCCCGCCGATGTTGAACAGGCTCAGCAGCGCGGCGAAGCCCGCGGCCACGCCGGCGATGCCGGCGAGCTGCGCCTTGTCGAGCTCGCCGAACTTCTTCGCGACGCCGATCAGGTTGCCGCCGAACACCTCTTGCAGCATCGGGCTGGCCATGCCGATCACGCCGATGCCGGCGCTGACGTTCATGCACAGCACCATCCAGACCAGCCAGAACTGCGGAATGCCCCAGACCTTCTTCACGTGCACGTGGCGCTGCGTGATCATGGTGTTGGCCTTGTTGGCGGCCGGCGGCGTCCAGCCGGCGGGCTTCCAGCCGGTGGGCGGCACGCGGTAGCCGAGCGCACCGCAGATCATGAACACGAAGTAGATCGCCGCCATCGCGAGAAAGGTCTGCATCACGCCGACATCGGTCGGCGTGGCGAACTTCTTCATCAGCTCGGCGGCCAGCGGTGCGCCGATCATCGCGCCGCCGCCGAAGCCCATGATGGCCATGCCGGTCGCCATGCCGCGCCGATCAGGGAACCACTTGATCAAGGTGCTGACCGGGCTGATGTAACCCAGCCCGAGCCCGACGCCGCCGATCACGCCGGAGCCCAGGATCATCAGCCAGAACTGATGCAGGTAGATGCCGAACGCCGACAGCACCATGCCGCCGCACCAGCACACCGCCGAGACCACGCCAGCCTTGCGCGGGCCGGCATGCTCGAGCCAGCCGCCCCACAGCGCGGCCGAGAGACCGAGGAACACGAAGAAAAGCGTGTACATCCAGCCCAGCGTCGCGATCTTCCAGTCGCAGGTGGTGATGAACAGTTCCTGGAAGAAGCCGATCTCGGGACCGCACTTGATCGCTTCCTTCAGGCCCAGCGCCTTGGACAGCGGCAGCCAGAAGACCGAGAAGCCGTAGGCCATCCCGATGCACAGATGGATCGCGAGCGCGGCCGGCGGCACGAGCCAGCGGCTGAAGCCGGGCGCCGCGATCGTGCGCTCCTTGGAGAGAAATCCCGGTGCGGCCGAAGCGGCCGGCAACGGGTCGTTCATCACTGTCGACATGGTGTTTCCCAGTTGTGTTTGTTTGACGTCCCGGCGCCTGTCCAGCGCCGCCCGGCGGCACTATCGCCGCGAAGGCCGATGGTGTCCAGTGGGGCTTGCAAGACCAATGCCCAGCCGCTGCTAAAGCTCAGGTGTCTTTCGAAATCGAAATGCTCGGGAACTTGGACGAAAAATCCTTGGCGCGCTGTGCGATCTTCACGGCGACCTGGCGCGCCACCTGTTTGTACAGCGCAGCGATCTCGCCGTCCGGATCGCTCGCCACGCTGGGCCGGCCGCTGTCGGCCTGCACGCGGATCGACAGGTTCAGCGGCAGCGCGCCTAGAAAGTCGATGTTGTACTCGCTTGCCATGCGCTTGCCACCACCTTCACCGAACACATGTTCGACATGACCACACTTTTCGCACACATGCACCGACATGTTTTCGACCAGGCCGAGGATGGGCACGCCGACTTTCTCGAACATCTTGGTGCCGCGCTTGGCGTCGAGCAGCGCGATGTCTTGCGGCGTCGTGACGATCACCGCGCCGGTCAGCGGCACGCGCTGGCTCAGCGTCAGCTGGATGTCGCCGGTGCCGGGCGGCATGTCGACGATCAGGTAGTCGAGCTCGGGCCAGTTGGTCTGGCGCAGCAGCTGCTCGAGCGCCTGCGTGGCCATCGGGCCGCGCCAGATCATCGGGTTGTCGGCGTCGACCATGAAGCCGATCGACATCACGTGAACGCCGTGGTTGAACATCGGCTCCATCGTCTTGCCGTCGGCGCTCTCGGGGCGGCCGCTGATGCCCATCATCGTCGGCTGGCTCGGGCCGTAGATGTCGGCGTCGAGTATGCCGACGGCAGCACCTTCGGCCGCGAGCGCGAGCGCGAGGTTGGCCGCGGTCGTGCTCTTGCCCACGCCGCCCTTGCCGGACGCGACCGCGACGATGTTCTTGACCTTCGGCAGCAGCTGCACGCCTCGCTGCACCGCGTGCGCCGTCACCTTGGTGGCCAGGTTCACCGTCACGTTGTCGACGCCCGGCAGCGTGCGCGCCGCCGCGACCAGCGCCTCGCGCAGCGAGGCGATCTGGCTCTTCGCCGGGTAGCCGAGCTCGATATCGAACGCCACGTCGCCGCCGTCGATGCGCAGGTTCTTCAGCTGCCGCGTCGAGACGAAATCGGTGCCGGTGTTCGGGTCGATGACAGTCTTGAGAACGTCAAGCAGCGCGGTGTCGGCAACGGTCATTGGGGGTCGGATAGCGAGGCGAATGGGCGCGAGTCTAGCCGGAACGCCACCGCCTTTGGGGGTGCAAGGTATCCGTCATGTGTCAGCGGCGCAAAGAAGCTCGGCGCGGGCGAAAAATCCCGACAATCGCTGGCCCCCGCCGCGTTCGCCAAGCCCATGTCCATCAAACCCGCACCACGCCCGCAACTCGCCGCCACCGCGCCTTTTCGACCGCTGGACGCGGGCTGGCTGCAATGGATCGCCGAGAACCGGCTGCGCGACTGCACGCCCGAGTCGATGCTGGCAACGATGACGCAGGCCGGGCTGGCCCCGGCGGACTGCGAACTCGCGATCCGCGCGATGGAAGCGAACCCGGTCTTTCTCGCCGCGCGCAAGGTCCAGCAACTGCAGAAGAAACTCGAATCGGTGGTCGAGAACCAGCAGAAGCTGAAGGCGCTGGACCCGCACTACAGCCGCGTCGACAAGCGCCCGCATGTGTCGCGCGCCGAGTTCATGGAGCGCTATGTCCGCGGCAGCCGGCCGCTGGTGCTCACCGGCGTGGCCAGGCACTGGCCGGCGATGAAGCGTTGGTCGCCGCAAGACCTGAGCGCGCGCTTCGGCCACCTCGACGTCGAGATCCAGGCCGAGCGCAGCGCCGACCCGAACTACGAGCTCAACAAGCTGGACCACCGCCGCAGCGTGCGGCTGGACGCGTTCGTCGCGCAGGTGCTGGCCGGCGGTGCGAGCAACGACTACTACCTGACGGCCAACAACGAAGCGCTGCGCCAGCCCGGCTTCGCGGCGCTGCTGGACGACATCGGCCCGCTGCCCGACTTCTGCGACCGGGCCCAGTTGGCAGAGCGCTGCTCGTTCTGGTTCGGCCCGGCCGGCACGGTCACGCCGCTGCACCACGACACCTTGATGCTGTGCCACACGCAGATCGTCGGGCGCAAGCGCTGGCGCTTCATCTCGCCGCTGCAATCGCCCAAGCTGTACAACCATTTCGACGTCTACAGCCCGATCGACCTCGACCACCCCGACCTGGCCCGCTACCCGCTGTTTCGCGATGTGACGGTGCTCG
>Ga0307509_10005193_pt1 | contig 18258 bp, 24 predicted proteins | sample 10_EM_MG_FD_202245 | JGI IMG/M metagenome (GOLD analysis project Ga0307509, IMG submission 202245) | Populus trichocarpa ectomycorrhiza microbial communities from riparian zone in the Pacific Northwest, United States - 10_EM | ecosystem: Host-associated > Plants > Roots > Unclassified | place...
CCCAACAGGTGACTCGGCTTCCCTGAGCAACACACCGAAACAGAAGGCCTTCGACAGCTGGAGACGAGACTTCTTCTCCCTCCGCCGCACTTCCCCGACCTGGCGCTCCTGTCAACCGCCTAACGGAACCACACCATCCCTTTTATCCAGGGAATATTATCGTGCCAGAGTCGCCGGCTTTTTACCGCTGCCATCCAAATCACCTGCCACTCTTTTAACACCGATAACTCTGCCAAATTCTGCCCCACTGCCGGAGACAACATGACCTGTCCGTGCAGCCACGGCCCAACGCACGCTACCATATTCTCTTATTCTGCCCCCTTCACGACACACCCCGCCTATCCATATTCGACCACCACCTCCCTCCCATTCATCTTCTGCACCGAGACGGAGGTCGAAAATAGTGCGAATTCCTCCACATCACCCAAGCCCTGTTCCGCCCCCTGCCTCCCCATCCGGACCCCTCTGAGCGCTCAGAGGTTGATGCCCCGCTAGTATCACGTCCACGCAACACACACCTATCTCTACTGTTGTCCTTCTAGATATCTCCTTTTACTTTTCGCATAGTGTCTAACACATTTACTAATATCTTGTGGCATTCAGCGTGGTAAAGACTTGTGAGTTCGAGTGACGGCGCTCCGTCGGATGTTGTCTGTGGGACAACGAAGTATACTCAGTAACAGCGCGCGATATGTGCACGTGAACTGAGATGGGCTGTACCATCTAGAGGCGTTTATATACGAAATATCAAGGTGCCACCTCGGGCATCGGGTGTAACGAATAAAATAGAAGTAAGACACTTAACTACCGTCCATTGGAGCAAGGATATTAGGCGGCATGATGCGCCGTGTTGGCATACGACGTAGGTATGTAAGACGAGTCGAGTCCTTATCTGGGCGAGCTCGGACGTCCGATCCGTTCCGGGCTCACATCCGACAGAGAGAGACGACTGAGTTAACTTATGGAGCGGTGTGACAGGGGTCTTCCTCCCATGTCTGTCCTTGAGTTGTATACTTGGCTGATCGTGGGGTGGATTCCCGATGCCAATGGAGCTTACCAGGTGAGATTTCTAAAATTCACCATCATTCGGGCCTACAAGAGTCACAGCACATGCAAGGAATATGACTAAAGTCCATATGGATCGTGCATGGCATTCCTCCACACAATGTATGCGCGACGGCGGTGCGGTGGCAGCGTGACGCCGAACTTCACTAGTTTCACTGGCCAATCGTGGTATTCGCACCATGTTGCCTATCAATGATTCAATCCAATCCACTTTCCTTCAGCCAAACAAATTACGCGTGATGTCAGACACTCGTCCTAATCACGAGAGGGTCAGAGATCTCGACTGCAGCGATGAGAGAAATAGCCTGAGATACTCTGCGGGAGGTCACGTACGTATGTCCTATTTGTTCTGTGGGATCTAGTCTGACGGTCATGACTTCTTCTCAGAGAGAACATACGCAGCATCACGGATCTCGTCGACGCAAAAGGACGACTGCATGACTATCTCTGCCATCCACGACCGGGTCGACAAGGAGACAACCGAACGAAGGAAAGAGCTCGAAAAGGCCCACGTAAATCACGTAAATTTGAAGGGTACCCTTTTTCTTCTTTACCGAGCACCTTGTCTTGTTAATCAAATTTGCCGTCCTGCGGTCCTTGCCCGTGTCCTCGATGCCGCGTGCTCGCCCTCGACGCGTCCACCCGGCGTGCCTTCCGCCAAGCAACACTCAAAGAACCTCAACCTCGACGCCGCGCGAATCTCCCTCGCCAAAGTCCTGAACGACGCGGACAGTCCCGTCACGAGCAAGCAGGCGGAGCTCACGCGGCTCAAGGAGGAGCTCCGCGAGTTGGAGGAAAGCGACCCGGCCGCTGGATACGAACCTGATGGGAGGGCGTAGGTCCCCTGCGTCGTCGCTGTTGGTGCTGTCGATAGATTTCACTGAAGACGATTCGCTTCTAGCTTGCGATTACAGATATACGGTGGCTTCGGGATTGAGCCTATTCTTAACTGTCCTCGGGCATCGGCATATGGAGATGAGACCATTATTGTCGATTGCTTACTTCGACCCACCAAGAAAAAGTGTATTCGAATCCATACAACTATTCCATCTTATCAACAATGGCCTACACACCATGTATATCGTATTCCGACAATAGTCGCACAACATCCCGTTGTCCCCACCGCGAAGCTACCTGAGATGGTGTCCGGCCGTTGTTATTCCGGGCTCCAACATTCGCTCCTTGCTTAAGGAGCGCCTCGACAACTTCGAAGTGACCAGATTGTGATGCAGCATGTAATGCCGTCCACTGGTTGTGCCTCCCTGCATTCACATCAGCGTCATGATCGAGCAACAGCCGCACAACGTCCAAATGACCCTTCTGCGATGCCGCGTACAACGATGTCCAGCCTGTGCCGTCCTGGGACTTCACATCCGCGCCATACTCGATCAGCAACTTGGCAATTTCAAACCTCCCCCTCAAAGACGCATAAAATACCGGAGTACGGTGAACATCGTCCCGTTCGTTGACATCCGTGCCGCTGCCGAGTAAGGACCGGACGGTCTCAATGTCCCCCCCCTCCGATGCAGTATGCAGTGATGTCCCCTTGTCAGAACTTTCTGCGCCTTTTCCGCGATCAATTGACGGCTGGGTAACTCTGGGAAGGGTGTCCTGTGGTGCTGTGTTCGAACGGGTCACATCAGTGAGGCCCTGAGAACCTACAACTCCCATCCACTCAGATAATACCCCACCAAGTCTCCCATTACGGTGTGCTAGGTCTAAAGGGGTTGTATCGTTCTTGGTACGAATGTTGGTGTCTGCACCTGACTTGAGTAACAGTGACATGACATCAAGTTGTCCAAATTGGACAGCGTGGTGCAGCGGTGTGGAACCCTCGCTATTTTGACAATTGATATTTGAGCCAGATTCGAGTAGCAGTCGTGCAATCTCGAGTCGCCCGTGAGATGATGCAAGATGTAAGGGGGTTTCTTGGTTCTGATCGCGCGAATTAACATCTGCACCAGCCTGGATGAGTAGTTCGGCAGTAGTGAGATGGCTGTTGGTCGATGCGAGATGGAGAGAAGTGCAGAAGTTCTGTTTACTTGAATTTGAATCTGCATGGTGGTCATAGGATCGTTGTGCAGGATGGGATGGATATCGTGACGTACCACTCAATAGAGTCGGGTTGTCGTTGTGATGGGAGTCTACAGCTGCGCCATTCTGAAGCAACAAATGCACGACATCCAAGTGTCCATTTTGCGATGCCAGCATCAATGAGGTCCAGCCATCGTCTGCACGGGAGTCGACAGTTGCGCCGCTCTCGAGTAACAAACGCACAACATCCAAATGTCCATTTTTCGATGCCTGTATCAATGAGGTCCGGCCATCGTCGTGACGGGAGTCGACAGTTGCACCGTTCTCGAGTAACAAACGCACGACATCCAAATGTCCATTTTGCGATGCCAGTATCAATGAGGTCCAGCCATCGTCGTGACGGGAGTCGACAGTTGCGCCGTTCTCGAGTAACAAACGCACAACATCCAAATGTCCATTTTGCGATGCCAGTATCAATGAGGTCCAGCCATCGTCGCGACGGGAGTCGACAGTTGCGCCGTTCTCGAGTAACAAACGCACGACATCCAAATGTCCATTTTGCGATGCCAGTATCAATGAGGTCCAGCCATCGTCTGCCCGGGAGTCGACAGTTGCGCCGTTCTCGAGTAACAAACGCACGACATCCAAATGTCCATTTTGCGATGCCGCCATCAATGAGGTCGAGCCATCGTCTGCACGGGAGTCGACAGTTGCGCTGTTCTCGAGTAACAAACGCACGACATCCAAATGTCCATATTGCGATGCAGGTATCAATGAGGTCCAGCCATCGTCGTTACGGGAGTCGGCAGTTGCGCCGTTCTTGAGTAACAAACGCACGATATCCGCATGTCCACTTTGCGATACAAGTATCAATGGCGTCGAACCGTCCTTGTCACGGGGGTCCACAGCTGCGCCATGCTGTAGTAATGTCTGTACAATTTCCAGTTCTCCCTCTTGTGAGGCCATAAACAACGGGGTTCTCTCTGTGCCGTCCCGAGAATTGACATCCGCACGATGGTAAAGCAACAACCCCGTCACATCCAGACGCCCTATTAGGGCTGCTTCGTGCAGCGGGGTCCGGCTGTCCCAATTCCAGGTAGCCATGTCCGCACCATGTTCGAGAAGCAGCGCGACAATATCCATGTCCCCTTTGTTGACCGCAGCATGCAATGGAGTAGTGTGGAATCCGCCCCTGGCATTGATGTCCCGTGGATAGGTAATAATCAGGTGTTCCACAAGTGCGCGGAATCCACATAGCGTGGCATAGTATAAAGGGGTACCCCCCGGTGGTGATGGACGCGCCGCAAACATGATCCCCCGGAATGGATAGTCAATATCGTGTATCCATACCCATGTTGCAAAGTAAGGCTTTTCGTGGTCAAACAGACGCTCCATCCCATCTTTGACTCTAGGAGATACACCGATGACCTGGGCGTGGTTAACCCAGTATCGAGCCGCGTAGATAGCAAGGGGAAAGTTCTTTATAGTGTCCTTGTCAACCTGGTCGTCCAATGCTAGAAGGACGCTCAGTGAAGCCTTTGCGAGGATTGCGTGTGCTGATTGAGGAAGAATGTGGTACTGGGAAAGGCCCTTCCCTGCATTGGCAAGCCTTTCGGATGTCAAGTATTCCTTGACAGAAAAGTGGGAGAACCGGACCACTCGCGACCCGTCTACATCGACAATGGTGATTAAACTCGAGCATATTGATAACACCTCGTCTTCTGGGTTATCGAGACGCCAATTCATGTGGTATTGGGGAAGTTCTCCAACCTCGAATTCAATCGCAAGGATGTCGGCAAGCTCCTCCACACGAAGTGGCCTAATCGACTCCGCAACGCATTGGAAGAGATGCTGTGCATATTCCTGTCTCGCCCGAGGGATACACTTTAGTATGCGATCGTAGGTCTCGTCCAAACTCTCGGGCAAATGATCAAGGGCACGTCGAATTGCAAAGGGAAGACTGTGCCTCAGAGCTTCCAGTTGGCATGTGACCCAGCGGAACCTGGGTGGTTTCATGAGAAATTTCGTAAGTGGGCTTAGTAATGAAGGCTTACATTCCATCAGCCTTCTGAGAGAGTATCGTGATGGCTAATTCCTTGTCGTTCTCCCTCCATCTTCGCATGTTTATGTCTGAGTTCATGACCGACCTGACATAGTCGGCAATATCTTTCTTTTGTCCTGCTTCGCCATGAAGAGAGACGGTATGAGATGCCAAAGATCCGAGGGTAGTTCGAATATCTGCCTCAGGGCGACTCGTCGCGCAAATACGGACATTCGGGAGTTGTAAGTCAACAAGTTTATTCACCAGCTCAAGGACCAATACTCGATGGGGCTTTGCACCAGAGTTACTGGGACATTCGTCAAGGCCATCGATGATAATATACACTGTTGGCAGTCCTTCGGTTTTGATCATCTCTTCCAAGCAGCCCAGCAGTGCGCCATCGTCTGGGAGCTGAGATCCTCCATCGTACTCAGAATATAGGGCAGAAAGAATGTTGTAGCAGGGATCGGATTTGGCTGAAAGTTGAGAAACAAGGGAAGCTAGTAACCCGGTGACCTCTTGCTTCTTGGGATCTCGGAAATCGCAGTAGAAATAGGCCATTAAGGCTAATCCCGTATCACGTAGACGTTTAACTTGTTGGATGATGCTGGAGCTGATTGATGTTTGAATGAACAGGACGAAAGGTTTCAGAAATCACACACCATAAAATACTCTTGCCAGATCCCGCTGTGTATTGACATGCCAGCGGCATGAGGGTGTGCGGCAAGAAGAAAGTGGAAGAAACGCGTACGTTTACCATGAATCCAAAATAGAGACCCTGTTTCTATCCATTCCTTAAACCGGTCGCTTTGAGTGAACCATGAGGCAGTTCCTTCAAGGTGGTCTCTGCAGGCGATGTTGTGATTTGTCGAGGGATTTGGGGGAGAGAGCCAACCTCGGACGTCCCTCTGGAATTGGTTCCCTAAGAATGAGGATCACAGTCAGCTTCGAAACCGCATGTATAGATATTACGACTGACTCTGTATCTTGTTTGTTTCATCTGTGGTATTTACATCGCGACCAACATGGATCATCAGTCATAGAGATTGGGGATTTCACGCCGGTCGAACATACCTAGAACTTGTTGTACACCATGTGTTGACGCTGCCCAAATAAGTCTTGTTAGTCGTCTGGTCGCCAGTAGAGTAAGGTTTCTAACCATCCTTGACAACCTTCAAATCGTCGGACAATCCATGAACGACTTCCAACGTGCGAGCACCCGTCGTCAGAGCTTCTTCTTGGGTAAGGCGGTCTAATCGCTGTAGGGTCGCCTCAACGTGTCTCTCTCCCAGTAACCTCTTTATGAATTTCTCTATATTACGATTAGCCAGTGAACATCAGCACATAATAGGCCACTTACTGATCCGTCCCTGATTTATTTGCTTTGTGGCTAACGCAAGCACATTGAGTACTTCGGTCATGATTTTCACCATGATATTCGACATCGTAGGCGACGCTGGGATCTTCTCGGTATAAATATGGAAGCGTGCGAGGAAACTGGCGACGCGCTCAAAGAGATCGCTAAGTGCGTCGTAGCTTTCGCCGACACCGACGGCTGCCTGAGGTGGATAGATAGCACACAGTAGCCCCATATGAAGAAGTGTGACACTTACTGAGAGGAGAACGTCAATTCCAACGAATATCGCCTTTGTCGGCTGGAATGGCGTCTGAAGGGAGGCATAAGGATATACAAATACAAAGGAAATATGGTGTTGATCGCGTACAAGGCCAGCTGCCTCGCCACAGATGGTGGAGAAAGCATGGACGGCTTGGACGAAGGGACGAAGGGAGTCGATCAACTTGCGATGTTTGTCCCGATAGACGTTGGATGCGGATTCTCTTTCTAGAAGTAGCTGGAGGACGTCGTCGAGGGAAGAAGAGTTCTGGAGTTTCTCTGCCGAGGGATGTTTTGTGAGGTCAACTTTGGTCTGATTGCGATAGTTGAGTAGTGCGGCATCTAGGATGGGTTGAAAGGATGAGGAGGATGTAGCCATTGAAGACATGAAAATGGGGAGAGAAGGGGGCGAGTAGAGTGAGTTACAAGGATCAGATATGCCGGTCAGAGGGTCATGCCGGAACCGCACCGCCGTCGTGGGACTTGATGGCTCTGAATTCGCTAATAATCAAACCAATGCGCTCCGATATTTCGACAGTTCATCGATACACGGTTTCGAAATGAAGATATCAACAGTGTGGGATGTATATATATGACAACTAATGCACACAAGGTATATATTGACTTGAAAGGGGTATTAAATGTCCCTGGAAGTGTATGTCTTGCATTAAAGTAGCGTGTATGAGTAGTGTGGATGCCCCCCGCAGCATCTTTGCTAATCTACCTCTCTCCGAGGGACTTGCTGCTGGATGATGCACCACGATAATCAAAGCGCTCGTGCATCTCGGCAGGCGAGAAGGTGACAAGGTCCGACTCGGCGCTAGTTTCAGCCAAGAAAGATAAGAGGTGAGAGAAAGTTACTGTACAGCTCCCCCAAAAGCGGGGGAGTTCGGTAATCGCCTACCGCATGCGTATCGCATATTTCGACGTGATGTTCAGACAGGGACCTCCAAAGGCGTCCCATTTCTCCTGCGCTTCTTCCCCCATCGTGAGGACCTCTTTGAAGGAGACCGCATCTGTAGGGGCAACCCCTCAGTCTCAGAGAATGTGATAGAGGGCAACATGACACAAGCGAAATTACTAACCGCTAGGCAGCATACAGCTCAGGGTTTCCAAGGTTTCGTCTAAGAGGATCTCCTCCCGCTCGCAGCCGCGTTCCATTGCAAACTAAGGGAGTGAACTGAGAGCTGGGAAGTGGCAGATGTAAGCTACCAACGTACCTGGTCGCGCAACGTACAGAGCGCCCTGAAGCATTCTTGATTGGAGTCCGGGGTGCCTTCCGTGGGACGTTCGATGACTTGGATGTTTGGCTCCACCCTGAGCCTCCGCGCTTGCAAAAGAGGAGGAAGGGTTGGTTCTTCGGGCTGGTGCTCCGGTACCGGCTCCAGCACTGACACCGACACTGGCTCTGGCTCGGGGTCTATGTCATCAAAGTTGGGGTCATCATCAATGGGGGAGAACGATCCGACTGTATCATCTGGGGTCTGCGTCCGTGTGCGTTTCTTCCTCATCGAGACCATCGGCGAATGGACCGGATACTGCGGAGCCTTCTTGGACCTCGGGGCGCCGACGGCTCTCTTTCCTGAACGGATCGTCAAAACGAACGGTGACCTGTTCGCAAGGAACTCCTTTGCCTTGGGCCCGAGCTGGCAAGGAGTTGTGTTGGTCGTAGCAGATAGCAGATGCAGATGCCAAGCGGAGTGTAACTTACATAGGCATAAGAGATGGGGGCTCTGTTCTGGCCTTGCGCCTTGTTCTGGCCTTGCGCCTTGTTCTGGCCTTGCGCCTCTTCGAGCTCTGTCATAAGAATCCCGCGAGCGACCAAGTGATCGAATAGGCGTTTAGCGAGGTCGATTGATATTTCCGAGCCTTTCCCAAAATGATCGAGGGTGTTGAAGGTTCTCCTCACCATATCAGTCTTCGACGTGCCTCGAAAAGCGTGGAGACTTTGGGGCCCAGTGATCTTCATACACCTATTCTCCAGTTCTTGGATCATTTTGACGAAGACGGTTGCGGGGCCGGTGAGATCGATCTCCGAGACCTCGTCCGTTGAAGCGCAGTTGTCGCATGTACCCTTGCAAAAAACTGGATCGAACTTTTCAGCAAAGTGATTCAGCAGCAGCATACGCCGACAATCGACCTCATTGAGACAGAATTGATTGACGGTATGGACGGCCTGCCTCTTGCGATCCTTCTGAAAGGTGTCAATATCCGTGTCTCTGTTGATTTGGCTGATTTTTTTTTGAATATCGAGGTAGCTGTAGTCTGGTAAGTAGAGTGAGCTTGGGCGATGGTGATCTGGACGGGGATCGCCTTACACAGGATACAGTCGGCGACCTTCCCGTCACGGCCTGCGCGACCCGTCTCCTGACAATAACTGATCATATATTTAGGTCAGCCAGGTTCGTGCCCGAAGATCTTGACATACTCGTCCACACTATTGGGTAAATCGTAATGTATAACAAAGCGCACTATAAGAAAAAGTTAGCTGGTAGGATAGTGTAGACTCTCCAAATGCGGCGTTTACCGTCTGCTTTATCAACACCCATCCCAAATGCGATGGTGGCCACGATAATCTTGCATTCACCGTTCTGCCACTCTTGCTGAATTCGCTTTTTGTCCTCGTCAGCGAGCCCGGCGTGAAAATGTTTAGCCATGATGTTTTGAGTCCTCAGCCTGAATGCAACCTCCTCGGTTCTTACACGAGCTCCGCAATAGATAATACCAGTCTCGTTCGGGCACTTCTCCTTGATGAACTGAACCATTGTGGTCTCTATATCTCTTTTCTTAGGCACAACCGTGTACCGCAAGTTGGGGCGATTGAAGGACTGTGAGAGAAGCACATAGTCACTCAGGCCAAGGGCGGTGACAATGTCCTGCAAAGCCTCGGAGGTCGCGGTTGCAGTGAGAGCGACGATAGGAACGTTTGGGAAATGTTTCCGAATATCGGAAAGTGCCTCATACTGAGACCTCATCAGCGCATTGTAGGTTTTCAAAGAAATGTGCGGCGTACTCCCGAAGCGCGAAAGTCACGCCCCCAAGTATTGATGAGATGCGCTTCATCGATAACAAATCGGGCGAGTTGCCGCCTTGTGTTCAGGCCCTTCAGTATCGTCTTTATGTTCTCACTGCATCCCAGCTTCTCCGGAGTTACGTAGACGAGACTTGGCTTCTTCGACGTAGTCCGAAGTTGCTGCATGGTGTTCCCATCGTCAGGGTCCTGGGGTACTAGCATCATGACATCAATGTTAAGGGAGCGAAGCCTCTCGACTTGATCAGCCATTAGGGCCCGCAGCGGAGATATGACCACGGTGACGCCACTCGTTTTGCCGCCCTGGCAAACAGCAGGCAGCTGATAACACAAGCTTTTCCCGCCACCGGTAGGCATCAACACGACGGCGTCACGACCCTCAAGAGTAGATACGATGGCAGCCAGCTGGTTTTTTCGGAACGCTTTTAAGCGGAAGACATTTCTGAGCTTTTCGACAACCTCTGGATAATGGGGACTCGCTTTGAGGTTGGCTTCAGACGGTGTTTCGGCGGGAGGAGGACGTAATGTAGCGACGGCTGAGAACAATGGGGTTGGCTGGTCGGCATCTGGGAGGACCGCGTCGATTCTGTCGTCTTCAACGTTTCCATCCACGTAGTTCCAGAGTTCGTCGTCACTAGCAGGTCCATGATAAACCTCCCGTCGGTCATTTACCTCATCGGCAGCGACGAAAGCGGGGCGATGCAATGGTCGAGCGTCCGGTGCTACAGGTGCCGGGACATTCCCCTCCATGTCACCCGATGAAAAAGCACTACGCGATGACACCGTTGAAGTGCTCGTGACGGCCCGTGAACTGCGATCAAGAACCATGTTGGCTCCAGAGAACGTATCGGGAATATCAGAAGCCAATGTGGATCCGTGACTGGTATTGGATATGTGCGGGCCGTCAAAATCTTCATCGATTATCTGCGTCTCATGCATAGGAATCTCGCGAGCACGAATTGAGTCATAGGAATGCGTGCGAGTTGTAGCACCGTCGGCTAGGGCAAATCCCGCAGCCGGCTGGCAAGGGGCCAACATATCCTCCGAGTCACTTCCGCATGCAGCAATTGCATTAGTGATCGCATTAAGCCTATCCTCGAGAAGGTCCCTTATCGTCCGCAGAAGGTCAAGAAGTATGCCAACGCACAGAGAAGGAGCACGTACAATTGCCCTTCTAGGATGTATGGGTCATGGTTGGAGGCCCTTCGCATACGAAGTCTATCTCTGTCTCTCCGGACCTGATGGAAGTGCGTGTCATTGAGGTCGTACAGCACCTGAAGCTCTTCAGCCGTTTTCTGTAACCAAATTAGCGTGGGACTAACGATGGCAGCACAGACATTACATATTGTAGATCGGCATGAACTTTATAACTGTAAATGAAGGATCGAGAAGCAACAGCAGCGCGTCTGGATAATTTCACGGACTGGGGATGTACCGAGGTTGAGGGTGCAGCCTCGGACAAGGGATCCAACGCATAGAGAGAGTGGTGTTGAGACGAAGGAGGGGTTTGTCCCTCCCTATCTTTCCCCTTTTGGAGCGCCGAAAACGCGTTTTCCTTCTCTACACCAGGTGGCGCAATTCTAGGGCGCTTGGGTGAGGTGGGAAGCACGGAAGCCAAGTCAGAGGACGCTCGCTTAGAAGGTATCGAGTTACCCGACGTGGGAGAAGTCGGGTTTGAGGAGCTTATGTCAATGGCCTCGTTGCTTGAATGCGTGTGCAAAGATGTGGAGGTAGGTGGCCGAGGTTTTTGTTTTCCAAAGCCAGGGGTGGAAAACGAGGGAAGTTGAGGGATGCCACTCTGGGCTGCACGTTACGGAAAGGTGAGATCGCTGGCGACAAAAGGCTAAAAGGCAGTAGATGTACCTGCCACAACGGAAGCATTACCGGTTTTCGCAGGCTTGAATTTGGTGGGCTTACGAAGCATGATTGTGTTAAGACTGATCGGAGCGACTCGAATGAATGAAAAGGTGGATCTGATCCTACCTTCGGGCTTTGAGGGGGAGCGAAATACGACGATTTTTGCTGTGGGGGGATTTGACGCTGCAAAGCTTCGAGGTTGTTCCTCGGTTGTGACATGGGTGGTGGCAAGATTCAATGAGCCATGTAAGCGAGAGGCAGACGGTGTGTCTGTATCGATAACGTACACGGCCCCCACACGGCCAATTACTTTCCCAATTTCTCTTTTCGATCTAGACGCGTCCGCGAGGCAGTCACGGTCACGTGCCGTACTCACCCACGCGTTCGCTTTACACGATCGTTTACTGCTAACAGCGCTCGCGACGATACCACCATGAATCAATCAGACAAGAATTCAAGGCAGTATTGGTATCCCAACATGGGAAATGCTGAAATCATCGATTCACTCGATGGTTGGGGTCTCTCAGTCACTCATCACCAGCTCGTCAAACCAACTTCAGAATTCGTATTGAGCGTCTACTGTGCGTGCTTGCAGCAAGTCGTCGATTTGAACGAGGAGTCTCTTCAAGAACCCGTTCAAGCTGCTCTTGCTTCTCTAGATGATCCCAGCATGGTGCCCAACTTTGATCAAGCTCTTTGACATCAGCTGACGTTGTCGCAGGACATCTATGGACCGGCCACCAGCACTAACCTCCTGGTCTACCACATGTGCGTCCACTTGTCTCACATCACTCCCAAAAGTGTCTGAATACGCGCAGAATACGTCTCGCTGATGCCGCAAAGGTGCCAGACTTCAGTGGCAAAGATATCATCACACCCACGTCAGAACGGACGCGCCTCATCCTGTCCGCCCTCATCAACTTTGTCAAGTTCTCCGAGCAATGCATGCCATTTGTCTCAAAGCTTCGCGGGAAGGCGGCAGATTTGATACGGGAGCGTGAGAGTGTGTCCGATGAGCGGGCTAGGCTCCAAACACAATTGGCAGAGCTCAAGTGCGGTTCCTGGTTATTTCTCATCATCGCCCCCTGAAGTAGTCTTGCAGAGCGAAACGAGCAGAAGACGAGCCTAGACTAGATGCGATTCGACAAGAAAACGCGTCCATCACCTCGCAGCTCATCGCAAACAAAGAGACACAGACGAGCTTACTGAGAGACATAGAATCTTTGAAGGCCGAGAAGTCTTCTTTAGTCCAAAGAAAGGTCTGGTAGCTTTTCATCGCTCCTCTTGTACATAGGCGCTCAACCGACCCAGGAAAGTGTATGTTCTGAAGCAGCACTTGCGAGTGATGGCGTAGCTCGCATTCGCGCGCGAGTGGTGCAGTCACCCGAACGAATCCGACGGACAATATCAGCGATGGGTAGCACCGCCCACGAAGACAAGAGGACGTACCTGTCACGACAAACTACGATCGATGAGCTGCAAGTCAAGATCTCAGCCTTGTTGAATATCGAGAAGGTACTCGAAATTTTTTTATCTCGGAGATCTCTATATGTTGATTTGACACCTCTGATCAGGATTTCCGCGCAAGTGTCGAGCAGCTGCAGATCCTGGAAAAGGAAACGCACGCCCTGACAGTCGCAGAGAAGGTGCTAACAGACAGTCGCGATACTCACGAGAAGCAAAAGAACGAGCGGAAGGGAAGCTTGCTCAGGGCAGAGGTCAGGATCCCCTCGTGCCATTTCACGCTTATCGCGTTGATCATTCGTATGTTCAGCACGCGGTAAAACAACTAGCAAACGCGCGAGAGAAGATCGAACGCGCCCAGCAACATATAGAAGATAAGCGCGGAGCAAACCGACAAGCCATCGAGCGGCTCGAGAAAGAATACGAAAACATGGCTACCGAAAGGAGGGATACAGACAAGCATAACGAAGAGCTCCGCGCGGAGGCAGATGAGACTGAACGTAAAGTCAGTCGTGGTTTGCCTCACCCCCCCAATGTCCGCTTGTATAGGCGTTATGCTAACATATTACCTTCTCCTTGCGCAGATGAACGATCATCTTAAACGCAACGAAGCAGAGCTCAACGAACTGCTCGCTGAGTACTGGGCACTTCGCAATCGAACATGTAAGCGGACAGAGTTCTGTAACGTGACTGAGGGGCTGATGAGTCTGGCGTTATGACAGCCGCATACATGGAAACCATAGCAACGAAATTGGGGATAGGTGTCTCCTCCGTCTGAGCTGGTGTTTGTTTCCGCCGCTAGGAGTTTCTCGCTATAAGCGAGGAGCGCCCGCCGAGATTCTCGACCCACGCGAGGGTTCCTCCCATGGGCAAGTACCCCACGCCCATATGAGTTCGATCGCTCGCGCGGGCGTGGCCTATCCAGAACGCTTCGTATTTCACATGCTGGTTGCTCATATCTTTATGGAGCCAATATGGCTCACCTGTGTAGTGTTTTCGATCTATGTACGTGATAATGAACAAAAGCAGTACACATTCGGAAGCAGGAATTACAAAACAGTAAAAAAAGGCGGGCAATCAGTGACCGATTGCATATCACAACACGAAGTGAACCGAAGTATTTACGCGATCCATCATCGTCCTCTCCTTCTTGGGCCTGGAGGGTCTCCATTCCGCACGAGTGGCTCGCAATCCTCGCAGTACCACGTTTGAGATCGCGGCAGCTCCGTCAGACCAACACAGTCGAGGTGAAACTGTCGACGGCGACGGGTGATGAGTATGATAAGAGATAGTGCCATTGAGAGAGTCTCTTACCCATTCGCGCTTGCATTCAGGATAGTCGCAAGCTACCATCTGTAAGGGAGCGAAGCCAACTCGTAAGACGGGTAGCTCAAACACACGAGAAAGGCGGCGCCTCACATTTCCAAACGATACCCGGTTGCAGTAGCAATACTTTGGCTCGTTAGGATCAGCCGCCGCATCGCCTTGCATGATAGCGTTCAACGGGGGCACCTTGAGCTTCAGGCTGCGCGAGGAAGACGCCGCGGCACTAGGCCCCGCCGCCGCCACCGCCTCGGCCTCCGAAACGGCCTTATCCGACATCCTCCTCTTCTTTGGCTTTCTGCTTTTCTTGGAAGAGGAGGACCCGCGCGGCGTCGGCCCGTCGGTGCTGCCCGTCGCCATCCCGATGGTGAATTCGCTGCCCGCGCTGATCACCGCTGGCGCCGCACTGATGTCTTCGTCGTCGCTGAGGCCCGGTATGGGACTCTGCGCTACGCGCGTCGCGCGGGCCCAGCGCGAGGGCGCGGCGAGGTCCGGGAGGAGGGAAGGGTGCGTGCCTTGGCGGAGGCCGAAGGAGATGGACATTTCTTGTTCGCGGATGGATTGGTCGAGGAGGCGTATGTGTCTGTCGACCTTCGGAAAATAAAAGGAAAACACCACGTTCGTTCGTTCGTATGGGCTCGGCGAAGCGGAGAAGACCAAAAAAAAATTGTCAACTTACCGAGTCGTAGGCCGCTTGCGCGAGGCCGACTTTCTCTTGAGAGCCGCGCACGACCTCCTCTATCAACCAGCCTAGGTGTCGTAGGAGCTCGCGAGTGGTGTTTGGTGCTGGGTCTGTATGCGCAGCGTTGGCACGGAAGGAAACCGGACGGCGTGATGGAGAAAAGAAAAGGCGGGGGCGGGGGCGCAGACTCACCAGAATGGGCTTCTGTGGGTTCTGGAGATGGCTTGGAATCCCCAGCGGCATCGCTGGCCAGCTTGATCTCCGACTCGGGCGCAGGACTCTGCTCTTTCACGACGACGACGTTTGGCTTCGGGTCTTGTTGTCCTTGGCCTACCAATGAGCGACGTAGAAGGATGTAATTCTGTAGAGTGGGATGTATCTGGTCATAGTTCCCTAAATAAATCCGTGTGAGCACCGCAAACGCGTCAATGACTGCCCGAGCCGAGATCAAGACACGCGAAGGGAGTCCACTTTACCTGTGACCTGTTGATCCAGTTCGCGTAGTAACGCGTACGACCGGTGCAGATACAAAGGGAGCTGTTCAACCGCTGTCGATTGATTCACTCAGTCGCGCCTTTATCGAGGAGAAGCAAAAGAGGCAGGTACGCACCTTCGTGGAATTCCTCCCTGAACGAATCCCATACCTCCGCTTCGACCTCGAACCGATGGTTAGCATCACCGTTCTCTTCTCGGCGCTCGTGCTCTTCGGCATCTGTCTCTGGATCTCCGTCATCTTCCGGTGCAGAGACCACGTCGACGTCTTCGTCCACGATCTCGGCTTGCAGTACGCGTGAGGCACGTTTCCGTTTGCTGGTGCGAGGCATGATCTCGAGGGTGAGGGAAACTACGTGATTACGTAATACCACTGTTAGTGAGATATCACCGCTTGCGAACGAATTACGTCACGGTTCCCTTTTGTCCAAAGTCGTTGGGTGCCAAAGGCAGCACGAGTCAAAGCAAAATGTCTGGAAGGATGCCTTGGTTACAGCTGACGGTGGTCAGTGCGGGAAGTACGCACCTAGTTCCCTAATCCGACTCCTGGACACGAACTCACCTGTCTCTTGCGTGGCCCCCCAAAGTTATGGGTTTAGGCTATGTTCTGTTGCGTGGTACGTTGAGTCACTGGTGGTATCATGGTGCGCATTCATGGAGTCATTCGATGCTCAAATAGCGACGGTGCCCACTCCTGAGGAGACATACGATGTAAGCTTGACACCTTCTGAAAGCCATCCTTTAGTAACACCACATACCAGGCCATGGCACCTGACCTCAGGAGAAAGGTCGATGAGAACCGACGGGCAAGGTTGGCACTTGAAGAGGGTATGAGACAACAACAAAACGCGCAGGTAGGCCCCCTACTCCAATCCGGTTCTTATCATACATTTTGTTCTTTGGATGCCCCTTAGCTCGACCCGGAGTCCGCGAAACCGAATTGGGCGGATCCACCAAAGCATTGATCATACCATCTCAGTTGTGTCTTGCGCCTATCTATCATGTAACCAAACAATCTCGCGATGACTATGCAATATCATGCAAAAGGATACATGGTGTCCTCCGAGCTGTGTTATCTATGATGTGACAGCTTTATGTACCCGCAATGCCACTTCAAGAGCCCAAAGTTCCTCGTCTGCACCATCACACAAAGCCTTATCCGCCTCTGCCATGACGAGCGCACAGGCGGACTTTTGGCGCCCCGTTAAAGTTGGGTGCTCAACGATGATATCGTGAAGCTGTAGTGTATGTCTCTAAGTCGGTTACGACGAAAGTGAACAATGCGAGACAAACCTGAATCAATATTTGTGATGCAGAATAACCCTCTCGAACAAGCGACTTGACCGTTTCTCGGATGAGGTCAAAACCACGGAGGGTACTGGCTGTAGTTTCGGATGCAGCGTCACCCATCTCCACGTCGTCATCCCCGCTTCCGCTAAGAGATACGTCAATTCCGAGGGTCCGCGCGAACTTTCGCACAACGGTATCAGGAACGACGCCCGCTATCTCTTGGATGTCCTCGGGGAGAATAGGCGTTGGCGGGTCCGTCGCGCCCGAGAGACGTGCTGCTGACTGTAGATACGTGATGGCGCGTCGCAGGTCACCATTGGATGTAGAAACGAGGGCAGAGATGACGGCGTCATTCACGGGAACCTGTTCGATGGTCGCAATGTGTCCAAGACGTTCTCTAGCTGACGATGTGTCGAGAGGTTTGAAACGAAACTTTGAGCATCGAGATGCGAGTGGTTCGATGATCCTGCACGCCGATGTTGGAACCAAGAGCATTACCGCGAGAGACAGGCGTACCTTGTAACGTAGTTGCATACTAAACAGAACCGCGTTATCCGGGCGTAGTTTTCCATAATTCGCCGCAGGGCTGCCTGCGCGTCTTGGGTCATGCTATCGGCTTCGTCTAAGATGATGATCTTGTAAGGTGGACATGGGTACTTCCTCCCGTCCGAAGCGATGGTTTCTGCGCGTGGTGTCTGACGGGCAAAATTCTTGATCTTCTCGCGTACGATAGATATTCCACGCTCATCGGAGGCGTTTAGCTCAAGGACCCGAGCTCGAAAGTTGTCAGGCCTTATGACAGTCAATACTTTGCAAACAAAGACAATTGTTATGGAGGCGTACCCGAACAGCTGACGCGCAAGGGCAAGGATAGTGGAGGTTTTCCCTGTTCCGGGAGGGCCATAAAATAGCATGTGTGGAAGCTACTGTCTGAATGAGAAAGAGTCATAGAAACGACAGAGTAATCACACGTTGGTAGATGAGAGCGTCTTCTGTAGCACAGAGACGATGGGCCCTTGGGAAGATACGTCGTCGATTGTTGCAGGTCGACTTTGGGTGCCCTCAGTCCGAGTCCGTGCAGCCCGAGCGAATCGATGAAGGGACTCACTACTTTTCAACCCATGGTTGCAAACTTGGGTTCGAGGTGGGCTCCTTGTCCTTCCCTGACTTTTTTTTAGTTGGTGGTCTTGCTTGAAAGAAATTAGCAGCCATGTCAAATGCACGGGGAGAGACGCGGTTAATGAGGATGTCGCGTCAGGTGTTTATCTGGATAAATACACTACGTGACGCGTTTGTGGCTGAAAACTCGGCTTTGGCGCTCTCCACACGCGACTTCCCTCACCCGATAACCCGAAACCACGCGT
>Ga0307509_10005194_pt1 | contig 18256 bp, 12 predicted proteins | sample 10_EM_MG_FD_202245 | JGI IMG/M metagenome (GOLD analysis project Ga0307509, IMG submission 202245) | Populus trichocarpa ectomycorrhiza microbial communities from riparian zone in the Pacific Northwest, United States - 10_EM | ecosystem: Host-associated > Plants > Roots > Unclassified | place...
ACCCATCGCCGACCAGAGATCGATCTGGAACGTCAGCGTGTCGCGCGGCTCGCCGGACAGCACGCGGGAAAGGGGCGTGTTGGAGACGACGCCGCCATCCCAATAGTGCTCGCCTTCAATTTCGACGGCGGGGAATCCCGGCGGCAGGGCGCCGGATGCCATGAAATGCTTCGGGCCCAGCCGGCGCTCGGCGGTGTCGAAATAGGTCAGGTTGCCGGTACGGACATTGACAGCGCCAACGCTGACGCGCACTTCGCTCGAGTTCAGCCGGTCGAAGTCGACGAATCGCTCCAGCGTCTGCTGCAAAGGTGCCGTATCGTAATAGCTGGTCGCGGCATCGCCCGAGAACGGCGACCAGAGCGGTGAGGGGAAGCGCGGCTTAAAGAAGCCAGGCTGGCCCTGGACCAACGCCCGCATCGCCGCCAGCGCGTTGCGGATCGAGCTGATGTCGAACGCAAAAGGCAAGGCGTTGGCCAGCCCTTCGCCGGCGGGCCACTCTATCGAAAAGGCACAGATGGTTTCCCAGAACTCGCGCAGCCGTTGCACACGTTCGCCTTCAGGAGAGCCGGCGATGATGGCAGCGTTCAGTGCTCCGATCGAAATGCCTGCCAGCCAGTTCGGTCGAATGCCGGCCTCGTGCAGGCCCTCGTAGACTCCAGCCTGATAGGCTCCAAGCGCTCCGCCGCCCTGCAGCACTAGGGCGACGACGTCGTATGGCAGCGGCTCGACTTGTGGCTGCTCAGAACCAATCTGCTCGCGCATCACCTTCAGCATTTTCCAAACTCCCGATTTTTCGACTTTTGCAATCAGCCGGCATTCGCTTCGATCAAGATCTCGGAGCTGGCCCGGCGCCGGCGTCCGTCCTCACTCGACGACAGGTAGTCGTGGACTACTGTGCCCAGCCCAAGGGTCAGGTCGGCGACAAGGTGCTTGGCCGATAGCACTTGCAGGACCGGAAGCTCGGCGACGGGAGCAAGGGCATGCGAATGCAGGTCGAGCGCCGCCGGCCCTGTCCACGCGCCCTTCACCGTGATGTCTTCAAGGTGGTAGCGGACCAGCTCGCAGATGCGTGCGGTGCCGTCGACATGAGGGATGATCTTGAGCAGGAAATTGGGTGCGGCGAGCTTCCTGGCTTCGGCCGCGGTGTCGAGGGCACGGTGCTTGTAGCCCATGGTGCCCGTCGCGATGCGGACCGAGCCATAGTTCAAGGTGCCGACCAACGTGTCGATCTCCACCGCGAGCTTCGGTTGCGCCAGCTTCTTGGGAAAACCCCACAACTCACGTCCGCCTGCGATGGGCGGGTGGTCATTGAGAAACATCTGATGGGTGAAGCTGCCGCCCTGGCCCTGGTAGGACACCGGGATGACCTGACCGCTTTCGGTGTAGTCACCGAAGCCGGTTGAATCGGGCATTCGGATGAACTCGTAATTCACCACTGGCTCGGTCAGCTCGAGCGGCGCCGGCACGATCCGCCGCAGTGCCTCGGGATCGGTTCGGTACTGGATGATGAAGTACTCACGGTTGACGAAGCGGTAAGGACCGGGTGGAAAGGCCGGGTTCGTCAGCGGCATGGCGAACGCGCTCGCGCGCACAGTCTCGTGTTTCATCGGCGTAGCTCCTGATGATTCTGATGTGGACAGGGCCGCGCTTAGCGGCCCTGCCCCGACAATCGGTCAGTAGTCCCAGATCGCCGGTACCCAACGAAAGACGTCGCCGGCGACCGCCACCCGGCCGACTGACGGGAACGGCAAGTGAGTAGCCACCAGGGTTTCGCCCGTCGCCGCCACCTCACGCAAAAGGCGGACCCGAACGCGGGCCGCTTCCTCGGGGTCGTGTTCAAAGCCATTGTACCAGTCGGGGTGGTCGAACCCGCCCTCGAACACGGCGTCGCCGGCGAACGTCAGTCGATCGCCGCCGGAGGCAAGGCGCACCACGCTGTGCCCGGGGGTGTGGCCGCCGGTGCGATGGATCACCACCCCCGGCGCCACCTCGTACTCGTCCTCGAACGGCCGCAGATGGCTGCGGTACTCGTTCATGAACCGCTTGGCGGCCGACCGAAGCGCGTCCGGGAATCCCGGCGGCATGGAGACGCGGGAGAAATCAGGCGCTTCCCAGAACTTGAGCTCGGCGGCCGCCACGTGGATCCGCAGGTCCGGACGCAACTGGTCCTTCACCCCGTCGACGAGCAGGCCGCCAATGTGGTCCATGTGCATATGGGTCAGCACCACGTCGGTCACGGACGCAAGATCGATGCCGGCTGCCTCCAGTCGCTTGATCAACTGCCCGGCTCGCGGCACGGGCATGTCCGGGTCGAATCCCATCCCGGCGTCGGCGAGTATGGTCTGACCGCCGCTACGCACCACGACCGCGTTCAGCGCCCAGTCGAAGGCGTCGGGCGGCAGGAACATGTCTTTCAGCCAAGCCGCCCGGACGGCCGGGTCAGCGTTGTAGGCTACCATTGCGCCTGGCAGCGTCAGCACGCCATCGCTGATCACCAGTACATCAATCTCGCCGACGCGCACCGCGTAACGCGACGGAACTAACTCATCGGGTCTCGATCTAACGGCGCGTGAGGTGTTGTCCAGGTTCATGTTCGCCTCCTGTTGAGTGTCGCGGATCATCTGATTCATCTTGAAAACTCCCGTGTTCGATGTTGGGTCTAGATCTGGGTGCTCGATCTTGGGCAGGCCGCGCTTCCCGCGTAGGAGGCGCATTCAATGCTGGTGTGGTGTTCAGACTTCGCCGACGCGCTCCGGATCGGCTGATGCCAGCGCGGCGGCGCGCTCGGCGCGCGGCGGATAGATCAAGACCGTGTTGATCTGTTGCTTGGTCTTCTTTGCCTCCGCACCGACGAGCTTCAAATTTCGTTCCCAGCCAAGCGTGAAAACCGCACCGGCGTCGCCCAGGTCGAGACAGGTAGCGTATTCCTCCTGGCGGTACGGCTTGGTCGGGACTCCCAGCAGCTCGGCGGCGGCATTGTTGCCGGCAAAGGCGCCCATCCGCGTCGCGTGCTGGCACGACATCAGCGCGTAGTTGCCGATATCGTCACAGGCTGCCCTCGCGGCATCACCGGTCGCGAAGACGCCGGGCACCGACGGCACACGCAAATCGCCGTCGACAAGCAGCCGGCCGAAATTGTCGCGTTCGGCAGGGATCTGCGCTGTCAGCGGAGCGGCGCGCATGCCCACCGCCCAGATCACCGTCTCGGCTTCGATGTGTTCGCCGGAGGTCAACGTGACGCCGGATTCGTCCAGCCCCGCAACGCCGGCACCGAGCCTCGTCTCTACACCGAGCTTCCGCAGCGCATCCTCAATGACGGGGCGAGGACCAGCGCCCATGTCGGGAGCGACCGCGCTGTTCCGCTCGACGATGATTACGCGCGGCTTGGCATTCTTGCCGAGGATCGCACGAAGCCGGGTGGGCATCTCCGTCGCCGCCTCGATGCCGGTGAACCCGCCGCCGGCAACGACGACCGTGTCGCGCCCGTTCAAGGCCGGCCTTTCAGCCAGGCTGTGCAGGTGCCGGTCGAGAGCAATCGCGTCGTCTAGCTGATCGACGCTGAACCCGTGTTCGGCAAGACCAGGAATATTCGGACGGAAGAGCCGGCTGCCGGTGGCGACGACCAACCGATCGTAGGAGAGGCTCTTCTTCGCCCCTTTGGCGGCGACGATCTTGACCACGCGCGATTGGGTATCAATCGCCTCGGCGCTGCCTTGCACGTAGACAACATCGATGGCCTTCAGGACCTCCGTAAGAGGCGCCGTCAGGGTTTCGGGCTTCGGTTCGTAAAGTCGCGGGCGAACCACCAGCGTCGGCTCGGGAGCGACGAGCGCAATCTCGAGTTGTTCGGGCGAAACGCCCTGGATGTCGCGCAGGCGGGCAGCGGAAAGTGCCGCGTACATGCCGGCGAAGCCGGAACCTATGATGACCAGTCGCATGATGTTTTCTCCTTTGGTTTAACCTTCTCCGGATTCCGCGCGTCACCGCCACAGCTCCCCGCTGCCGGGAAACCTTGCGATCGATGACGGTGCGAAGACTCGAAACGAAATCGCTGGTTCTTAAGGAGCGGCGCAGCTTGACACCGACGACACCCGCAGCGGCCAGCGGTAGCGAAAGGAAATCGGCTGAGCGGCGTCCCGACCCCAGTCGGCGTAGGGGAGCGGGGCGCCATCCTTGCTCGTGATGAACATCGCGGGATTGATCCTTTGCAGCGTCTGCGCCGGAATTTCCACCTCCTCGCCGGTTGCTGAGGTGAAGCGAATTGCCAACGAAAGTCCGTACACGATTGCGCTCGAGACGACCCTCCGTCGCGGCGCGATTGCAAGGGGGCTGACAAGGTTCTTCCAGATCATTGTTTGTCTCCGTCTGTTGGGTTCGTGGGCACCCTGATGGTCTAGCGGACCGGAGCTGCAACTGCGCCAGAGCGATTGCTCTGCCTGCAGAGCTATTGCTGCTACCGCACGCGCCGTCGCCAATCGCTCGGCGTTTCGCCGGTCAATCGCCGGAACGCCGCGGCGAAGGCCGTCTGAGAGGCATAACCAAGGTCCGCCGCCACCGACACGATCGATGCGTCGGTGTCGCGCAGCATGTTCATGGCCTGCTCGAGCCGGTGCTGGCGCAGCCAGGCATGCGGTGAAAGTCCCGTGCTTTCCTTGAAGGCTCGGCAGAAATGGAAGCGCGACAGGCCGGCTTCGGAAGCCAGAGCATCGAGGGAGACGTCGGCATCGCTGTCCGAGCGCAAGCGTTCGATGGCGCGGAGCAGAACCTTCGGCGACAGCCCGCCCATGGTCGGCTGGAACGTGGTTGGCGAGCCGGTGTGCGCAGCCAACAGGCGCGTGGCCAGGAGCTCTGTCAGTTGATGTCTGAACAGCGCATCCAGGGCCCCATTTCCCTCCAGCACATCGGCCGCACTCAAGAGCAATCGGGATGTAATGGGGTCGGGATAGGCCGTTCGCTCCAGGAGATCGGTCGGTGTCGCGGTCTCGGCTTGGTGGGCAACGCGGTTCAGCGTTGCCTGAGGAAGATAGAGCTGAACGACATCGACAGGTTTCGGAATATCCCACCGGGAGCTTGATCCGGCCGGAATGATGATCACGACGCCGGGCCGAAACGTTCCATTCGCAACCGACCGTCCCGACCGCCGCTCCATGCGCTGCATCGAGCCGTTGTAAGCCATGACGACGTGATCGGTCATGGGCTCGACGACGTCGTGCAAGGGCCCATGTTGCCAATGGGCGATAGCGCCATTGGCGGGATCGGACGCGATACGAACTGGTGCGGTATTGAGGACGCGCGCCATTTCCATATCGGCGGGACGGCGGTCGGCGACCGGTAAGTCGCTCGGGTGCGCGCCAGGCTCAACTAGCAGAGCCCTCAAAGGATCGTGCAAGATCGGCTTGTTCATGGGCTTGTGCTCGCCTTCGGAAGGCCATGCGCTCGCTCTTCCGCACGGACCTTCTGTGGGTTGATGAGGCACGGAGCCGTTGCCTCGTCTGTGCTCATGACAATGCTAGGAAGTCCCCCGTGGCAGTATCGTGCAGCAGGTCTGGTCTCGCCCGTTCGGCGGATAGATGGACCTGTACCTTGGGATAGGACGTACTGGACGAGCGTCATCACGAATACGCAATGAGGCAGCAGCTCATCGAACAGGCCGAGTGAAGTCGACACTGCCGGACCCGAGCCGAGGAACCGTTGGCGCTTTGGTCTGGGAGCAAAATTGGAATCGCTCCAGCGTACCGGCCCATCGATCAACGTATGTGATCGGCATTGGCTCAGGCCCGTTCGCTGCTTGCAGCGCTCAGAAACAGCGTAAGGGCGAACGGCTTCGTGCGCCGTCTAGACAGCCTGCGATTTAGGCAGGAAGGTCAGGGTTGGAGACTTGGTTCCCTTGCTTCTTGTCGACTGGGTGGCGACGTCATTCCCATGCTGGTCCAGGCGTAACCTTTCAACTAAGCTTCGTGCAGCCAGCAAATGAAGGCAGCGTTGGATGATCAGCCTGTCCGCAGGAAAGACGCGAATGTGACAGAGCCAGCGAAATACCGCGTCGAGACGCTTTGGGAAGACGAGGAATTCGTTCTGTCCCGACGTGTATGGGAACACGTGTCTCTTCTAGCTTGCACGCCTGTATCGCGACAGCCGACGGTGGACTCCGTGGCGCGGCTTCATCACGCCTATGCGCTTCGGGACGAGCTGGATTCCGCCTGGGCGGCTCGACCCGTGGAGCTGGAACATCGGGATGGAACCTCTGCCCTCCTGATCGAGGACCCAGGCGGCGACGTGCTTGCGAGAATGATCGGGAAGCCCTGGGAGCTGACGCCTTTCCTGCACGTTGCGATCGCTTTGGCTCTCGCGCTCGGTCGCCTTCACAACCGCGGCTTGATTCACAAGGACGTCAAGCCATCCAACATCATGGTCAACATCGACAACTCTAACCTCTGGCTGGTCGGTTTCGGTATTGCCTCTCGCCTGCCGCGGGAACGGCGAGCACACGAGCCGCCAGAGATCATCGCGGGAACGCTTGCCTATATGGCGCCCGAGCAGACTGGTCGCATGAATCGATCCATTGATGCGCGCAGCGATCTCTATTCGCTCGGCGTGACGGTGTACGAAATGCTGACTGGCACGCTCCCGTTCACGGCCTCGGATCCGATGGAGTGGATTCATTGCCATATCGCTCGGCGGCCGGTCTCGCCCGACGAGCGGGTGACTGGAATTCCGGCTCCGGTCGCGGCGATCGTGATGAAGCTCCTCGCCAAGACCGCCGAGGACCGCTACCAGACTGCGGGTGGCGTCGAGCGCGATCTACGCCGCTGCCTGGCTCAATGGGAAGTCCAAGGTCACATCGACGGCTTTCCGCTCGGCGAACAAGACACATCAGACCGGTTGCTGATCCCCGAGAAGCTGTACGGGAGAGCGCGCGAAGTCGATATCTTGCTCGCCTCCTTTGACCGGGTCTTCAAGAGCGGCAAGCCGGAGTTGGTGCTGGTTTCCGGCTATTCCGGAATCGGCAAATCCGCGGTCGTCGATGAGCTGCACAAATCGCTGGTTGCTCCGCGCGGCCTCTTTGCATCGGGCAAGTTCGACCAGTACAAGCGCGATATCCCTTATGTCACCCTGGCGCAGGCCTTTCAGAGCCTTGTCCGCCCCCTTCTGAGCAGAAGCGAAGAGGAGTTGCGCAAATGGCGGAGTGCCCTTCTCGAGGCGCTCGATCCCAACGGACAGCTGATAATCGGCCTCGTTCCGGAATTGAAGGCCATTATTGGAGAACAACCACCAGTCCCTGAACTTCCGCAGCAGGATGCCCAACGCCGCTTCCAGCAGGTTCTCCTTCGATTTATCAATGTATTCGCGCGGCCGGAGCATCCCCTGGCGCTGTTTCTCGACGATTTGCAATGGCTCGACGCGGCGACGCTGGACCTGATCGAGGACCTCCTGACGCAGCCGGACGTGACGCACCTGATGTTGATCGGCGCCTATCGGGACAATGAAGTCGATTCAACGCATCCGTTGGTGCGCAAGCTGCACGCGATGCGCCAGGCCGGAGCGCTACGGCAAGACATCGCACTTGCGCCTCTCACTCGAGAGGACCTGGAGGAGTTAGTTGCAGATACCTTTCATTGTGAACCCCGGCGTCGTGGCCCGCTCGCGAGATTGGTTCATGACAAGACAGGCGGTAATCCATTTTTCGCCATCCAATTCATTTCTGCGCTCGTTGACGAGGCGTTTCTCACTTTCGACCATAGCCAAGGACGCTGGTCTTGGGACATCGGTCGCATTCAAGCCAAGGGCTACACCGAAAATGTAGTCGATCTCATGGTCGGGAAGTTGAACTCCCTGCCCGTCAGGACCCAGGAGATCCTGAAAGAACTTGCCTGTCTGGGAAACGATGCCGAGGTCGCCACGCTTTCTATCGTCCACGAGACATCGGAAGAAGAGGTGCAATCGGATTTGGCGGAGGCCCTGCGACTGGAGTACGTTGTGCGTTTGGGGCGATCCTACAAGTTTACCCACGACCGTATCAAGGAAGCGGCCTATTCACTTATCCTGGAACACCTACGCGCTGCGGCCCATCTGCGAATAGGGAGGCTGCTGGCGGCGTCCACTCCCCAAGAGAAGCGCGAGGAGGCGATCTTCGAGATCGTCAACCAGCTCAACCGCGGAGCCGCACTGATCGCCTCACGAGACGAACGCGACAAGCTGGCTGAGTTCAACCTCATGGCAGGAAAGCGCGCCAGATCGTCAACGGCCTACGCCTCGGCGCTCAAGTATTTCATTGCTGGTGCCGCAATGGTTGCGAGCGACGGGTGGGAGCGCCGCCATGACCTCGCTTTCGCCCTGGAGTATCACCGAGCCGAATGCGAGTTCCTAACGGGCGAGCTGGTTGCTGCCGAGGAACGTTTAATGATGCTTCGATCTCTCGCCGCAAACACGGTAGAGCTAGCAACGGTCGAGTCGCTGCGCATCGATTTGTACACGACTCTTGATCAGATCGATCGCGTTGTCGCCACCTGTCTCGACTACCTTCGCCATCTGGGCATCGAATGGTCGGCTCATCCGACTGACGAGGAAGCGCAGCTGGAATATCAGCGGATCTGGTCGCAGCTGGGGAGCCGCGCAATCGAGGATCTCGCAGGGCTTCCCTTGATGAGCGATCCGGCATCCCTGGCAACTCTGGATATCTTGGCGAAGATCTACCCGACGGCGACTCTCACTGATGAAAATCTTCTTTCTATGACTGTATGCCGCGCGATCAATCTGAGTCTGGAACGCGGCAATAGCGACGCTTCATGCGTCGCTTATGTGTATTTCGGCAAGGTTGCCGGACCGCGCTTCGGCGACTACAAGGCCGGATTTCGATTCGGCCAGCTCGGCTATGAACTGGTCGGAAAACGCGGCTTCGAGCGTTTCACGGCTCGGACCTATCACTGGTTTGCACAATTCGTGCTCCCCTGGACGACGCACGCAAGGGCAAGCCGTGGACTGATACGGCAGGCGTTCGAATCGGCGACTAAGGTCGGCGACCTAAACATCGCCGTGTACAGCCTGGACAATCTGAATACGAACTTTCTCGCCGCCGGCGACCCCCTCATCGATGCGCAGTGGCAAGCTGAGAATGGTCTTGAGTTTGCCAAGAGGACCCGGTTCGGTCACCAGATCGACGTTAACGCAACGCAACTCAGCCTGGTCAAAACTCTCCGTGGTGCTTCTTACAAATTTGGCCGGCTGGATGACGAGCAGTACAGCGAGGCCCTCGTTGAGCAGCACTTTACGCCTCATCCGGCGGCATACTGGATCCGCAAGCTGCAGGCACGCTTCTTTGCCGGGGACTATCCTTCAGCACTTGATGCCGCAGCAAGGGCACGACAAAAACTCTGGACGTTGGCTGGCATGTTTGAAGCTGCGGAGTATCACTTCTATGCTGCACTTGCTCACGCGGCATCCTGTGCTTCCGCGGTGTCCGGCCCGAACGACCCCACGACGCCACACCCGGCGGGAGACCTAGCCGCATCTTCGCGGTGGACCGAGGACCAGCAGCATGTCGAGGCTTTGGCGGCTCATCACGGACAGCTCGAAGCTTGGGCGGAGAACTGCCCCGAGAATTTTGAAAACCGCGCCGCGCTCGTAGGCGCCGAGATTGCCCGGATCGAAGGCCGCGTGCTCGAGGCCGAACGGCTATACGAACGGGCCATCCATTCGGCGCACAGCAACGGCTTTGTCCACAACGAGGCGATAGCCTACGAACTCGCCGCCCGATTCTACGCAGCACGTGGTTTCCAAAAGTTCGCGGACGCATATTTGCTCGAAGCCCGATATTGCTATCAGCGCTGGGGCGCCGACGGCAAAGTGGCTCAGCTGGACCATTTATACCCTCATCTCAAGAAGGACGGATTGATCGCGACTCAGACGAGCACGATCTCGGTGCCTACCGAAGTGCTGGATCTGGCCACCGTGATCAAGGTCTCACAGGCAGTCTCGGGCGAGATGGTCTTGGAGAAGCTGATCGACAGTCTCATGCGCACCGCGATCGAGCACGCGGGTGCCGAGCGAGGTCTCTTGATTCTCGCAGGTGATGGCGAGCTGCAAATAGCGGCAGAAGCCACCACCAGCGGCGACATGGTCATCGTGAATCCGCGACAAGTGAACGTGGCCGCGGCCACTCTACCGGAGTCGGTCGTCCACTACGTCGTACGCACTCGCGAGAGCGTCATTCTTGACGACGCCGCCCTGTCCGCGTTTGGCGCCGATCCGTACATTCACCAGCGCCAAGCCCGTTCAGTTCTCTGCCTTCCGTTGCTCAATCAAGCCAATCTCATTGGTGTTCTACTCCTCGAGAATAACTTAGCTCCTCGCGTCTTCGCGCCAGCGCGGATCGCGGCGCTTAAACTGCTCGCCTCGCAGGCCGCTATCTCGCTAGAGAATGCCCGACTGTACCGAGATTTGGCGACGCGCGAAGCCAAGATTCGGCGATTGGTAGATTCCAATATCATCGGAATCGTCGTCTGGGACCTGGATGGAGGGCTTATCGACGCCAATGACGCGTTTCTCCGCATGGTCCGGTACGAACGCAAGGATTTGCAGGCAGGGCTTCGATGGTTCGACATCACGCCTCCCGAATGGCAGGAGGCGCATGCCCGCTACGAAGCTGAAGAGCTCAAGGCGACTGGAATGATGCAAGCCCGCGAGGAAGAGTTTTTCAGGAAGGACGGCAGCCGGGTGCCTGTGCTGATCGGCGCAGCGTGTTTCGAGGGGCGGTCGGACCAAGGGGTCGCTTACATTCTCGATTTGACCGAGCGCAAGCGGACGGAAGAGGCGTTGCGCGAGCGGGAGCTGGAGCTTTCGCAGCTTGTGGACATCGTACCGGTTCATATCGGACGTCTGACGCCCGAAGGCGAGCCGATCTTCCTCAACAAGCGCTTGATCGATTTTCTGGGTGCGGACTTGGCGGATTTGGACAAGATGGGCATGGGGCGGCTGGCGCCGGCCTTGCAGACTCTTGTCCATCCCGACGATGCGACCGACGTGAGAAAAACGATCAGCCAGTCCCTCGCCGCCGGCGAGCCTTACGTCATGAAATATCGCATGCGCCGCGCGGACGGATCCTATCGTTGGGTTGACGGCCGCGCGGAACCGGTGCGAGACGAGAGTGGAGCGATTGTGCAGTGGTACTCCGTTTCCTTCGACATCGACGATCTGGTGCATGCGCAGGAGTCGCTCCTCAAGAGAGAACGCGCGCTTTGGCAGCTTGTCGAAACGCTGCCGGTCATGATCGATTGCGCCGCGCCGGATGGCGAGCCGATATTCCGCAGCCAGCGGCTCCGCGAATTCCTCGGCTACGACCTTGAAGCACTGGACGGAACGGGGAAATCCCGGTTGGCCGGCACACTCGACGCCGGTGTCCATCCCGACGACGTGACGGGTGTCAAAGAGTACTATGCCCGTTCGCTGTCCACCGGCGAACCGTACGCCCGGAGGCACCGTTTGCGGCGCTTCGATGGTGAATATCGCTGGGTCGAGACACGCGCCGCGCCGATGCACAATGCCGAAGGCGCCATTGTGCAGTGGAACGTCATCTGCCTGGACATCGACGCTGAGGTCCGGGCCCAGGACGAGCTCCGTCTAGCTCAAGAAAAAGTCGCGCGCGCGAGCCAAGCGGCAAGCCTGGCTGAACTCTCGGCGTCGATCGCCCATGAGGTAAATCAACCGCTCGCCGCGATTGTCGCCAATTCGCAAGCATGCCACCGCTGGCTATCAGCCGATCCTCCGAACGTTCAGCGCGCGAAGATTACGGCCGAGCGCATCACCCGCGACGGCAACGCTGCGGCAGATGTAATCAGCCGGATCCGCGCTCTCTTCCGTCGGGAGCCGCAGGTTAGGTCGTCGGAAGACGTCAATCGCATGATCAGCGAAGTCTATCAGCTGATGGCTAACGACATCGCCGCAAAGGATGTCCGCATCAAGATGAATCTCGAACCGGATCTACCGTCGGTCGCGCTCGATCGCATTCAGGTGCAGCAGGTATTCGTGAACTTGATTCGGAACGGGATAGAGGCGATGGACACGGTGGTCAACCGCGCCCGCGAACTCCAGATCCGCTCATGCCGTGAGGACCGCAACGTGATCCGCGTCGAGGTATGCGACGCCGGAACCGGCTTCAAGGATCCCGAGCGCGTGTTCGAGCCTTTCTTCACGACCAAGGAGCGCGGAATGGGCATGGGGCTCGCCATCTGCCGCTCGATCATTGAATCGCATGGTGGGCGCCTCTGGACGACCAACAACGAGACTCACGGGGCGACCGTCGCTTTCACGATTCCGCGTACCTTGTCCGGGGCGCGGGAACAGGACGCAACGGCACAGAGCGACACCGCGTAAAGCGCGCCTTCGCTGCCAGCCGGCTTGCATCAGGGCTCGCCGAATTCCGTCTGGTTGGCAACCTTGCCGTCGCTTAGGTCGTCGCCTTCTCGCGTAGTCTCTCAGGCAGCGCTTCCCAAGCGCGGATCAGATCTCCAGCCGATGTAGCATGCATCTTCCTCATGACGTTGCTGCGGTGGAGCTTCACGGTGATCTCACTGATGCCGAGGTCGAAAGCGATCTGCTTGTTGAGGCGCCCACGCGCAACCTCACGCAGGACCTGGCGCTCGCGCGGTGTCAGGGTGGCAACCCGTTCCAGATGAAGCTTGACGATCCGCGCCGATGCCCTCCGCGCAATGTCGCTTGCGATGCCGGCGCCGACCGCATCGAGCAAGGTCTGATCTCGGACGGGTTTGGTGAGAAAATCGACCGCCCCCGCCTTCATCGCGTGAACGCTCATGGCGATATCGCCATGTCCCGTGAGAAAGATGATGGGCTTGGCATCCCCGTTCGCGGCGAGGTGGTTCTGAAGGTCAAGCCCGCTCGATCCGGGCATGCGCACATCGAGGATGAGGCACCCTGGCCGATCGGGAAGTTCGGAGTCAAGAAACTCGCGTGTTGATGGAAAACACGTAGAATCGATGCCCGCCGACATCATGAGCTCCTGCAGCGCCGTCCGGACCCTCTCATCGTCATCGACGATCAGAACGAGGGGCCGCTCTTCTCCGACACGGATCTGCGGCGATACTGGCCGACGTTGCGAATGCAATTCCTGTGGATCGTTTGGCATATCACTCGCCTCCATCTGCGCTCTGCAAGGCCTGCCCGATCGCAGCCAGCAGGACCTGGCCATCGAAGGGCTTGCGAAAAAATCGATTTTCCTGGGCTATCGCTCGCTGCTGATCTCCGATTTCGTGACGCCCGGTGATCAGGATGACCGGCAATTCAGGACGTGCCTGCTTCGCCAGCTTCTCCAGTTCAAAGCCATCAATGACGGGCATGCCGATGTCGGCGATGAGACAGTCAGATTCCGATAGAGCGGCCTCGTCCTCCAGGAACAACGTCGCCGATCTGAACGACCGAACCGAATAGCCCGCCGACTCGAGCAGATCCCGCAACGATTCGAGAAGCCGGAGGTCATCATCGACAGCGGCAATTGTGAACGTTCGAAGTTGCATTCAGATGCTTCCGGCTCGTCTTGAGTGGGTGATGGGTATCTGGAGTCTCTCTGCGATCCTCACCAGATCGGCGAGCGAGGCAGCCTGCATCTTCTGCATGATCTTGCTCCGATGAATCTGGAGGGTGACCTCACGGATACCGAGTTCCGCTGCCGCCTGCTTGTTCAGCAGCCCGCTGACCACCAGAGGGAGCACCTCGCGTTCACGGGGCGTAAGACTGGCGAGACGCTCGCGGAGCGTCTCGATCTCCGCGCGTTCCTGGCGAACCGCCCGATCCCGCTCAACCGCCGATTGGATTGCTTCGACCAGATCCCGTTCCGTGAACGGCTTGGTCAGAAAGTCGACCGCGCCATCCTTGATTGCGCGCACGGACGATGAAATGTCGCCGTGCCCGGTCAGGAAGACGATTGGGGGGTGTGATCCGTGTGAAATTTGCTTCTGGAAGTCCAGACCGTTGATGTCGGGTAGCTCGACGTCGAGAATGAGACAAGCCGGCAAGTCGGGTCTTGGGTACGACAAATATTCGCCTGCTGACCCCAGGGCGACAGCGCGCCAACCCAGCGACTCCAGGAGCTCGGACAGTGCCTCGCGCATGCGCGGGTCGTCATCGACGATGAAGACGATGAAATTCTCGGGGATCATGCCGCATCCCTCGCTTGGATCGGCAGGGTGAAAGCGAGTATGGTTCCTGTCGGCTCGTTGCTGATTGCCCACAACCGGCCATTATGAGACTCGATGATCGAACGGCAGATGGCGAGGCCCATGCCCATGCCATTTTCCTTGGTCGTGAAGAATGGCTCGAAAATGCGCTCCGGCTCCTTCAAGCCTGGCCCGACATCCCGGACCTCGACTCGGATGTTGTTGTCACCGTCAAGGACAGCGCGGAGCCGTATCAGCCTTTTGCAGTCGACAATCGTCTCCACGGCATCGATTGCGTTGCGGATCAGGTTGACGAAAACTTGCTCCATTTGGGCTGGGTCGATGAGCACTTGAGGCAAGCTTCGGTCGAATTCAGTTTCCACTTCGATATGCTTCACAGCGAGCTCGTCCGCCATCAGCCGACAAACTCCGACAATCACCTCGGTCATGTCCACCGGCGATCTGGGCTTATCCATCCGGCTGAATAGAGTGCGAATGCGTCCGACGACCTCGGACACTGAATTGGCGTCGCGAATGATGCGCTCCAAGGTGCTCTTTGCCCGTTCGAGATTGGGTGGCTCGGCAGACAACCAGCGACAACACGCGTGACAGGTTGCCACAATGGCCGCCAAAGGCTGATTCACCTCATGCGCAATCGAAGCAGAGAGTTCGCCTAGGTTGGCTGCCTGGGTGGCGCGCGCAAGCTTGTCCCGCGCTCCTCGTAGCGCCTCCTGCGTTCGGATTTCGTCTTCAATATCCAGGCAGAGGCCATACCATTGCACGATTTCGCCGTCGCAATTGCGCATCGGCTCCGCGCGGCTCGACATCCAGCGATAGACGCCGTCAGCGCGGCGCAGGCGATACCGCATGACTAAGCCTTCGCCCGTAACGAGACAGCGGTTGAGGGCGCCAGCAAACTCCGCTGCATCATCCAGGTGAACGACAGCTTCTATGACCGCCTCCAGTCGGCTCACGCCCGGTTTGACCGTATCGGCCACGTCAAGGCCGAGGAACTCGACCATGCGTTTGTTGAAGAAAATCGGCTCGCCGTCCGGCCCTAGCCGCCAGACGTGGCTCGGGACCATGTCCACGAGCAGCGAGAGCTCCCGCTCGCGGTCGCGTAAGGCCACCTCCGCTTGCTCTTGCATGCTCGCCTCAATCAGGCCAACCTCTCGGAAGGCCGAGCTTACCATGGCGTGCTCCTGGCGGCCTGACGCCTCGATGTCCTGATCAGGCCGATCATCACGCCTTGGTAGTGACAATAGCAGAGCCATCTGACGGCGCATGTAATGGAAATCTATGAGGGGAAGTGCGGAGGAACCAAACTGGCCCGAAATCGCATAAGGAAGCGGTTGCTGCTTCGGTGGCGCTTTCAACGGCGAAAAACCGAGAGATCGGCCTCAAGGGCGTCCCTTGCCGGGGTTCGTCGAGCCCGCCGCCGAGAACCGCTCACTAACCCCGCGCGCGCCGCAGCGCAGCTTCCAATCGCTGCTTCTCCTTATCCCAGCGGGCTTCTTCCGTATGCGATCTCGTCTCGAGAGCCTCCACCTCGGCCTGGATGGCCGCTGCCCGCTTAGCGTGCTCCTGCTCGGCCTTGTCCAACGCAGTCTGCGCCTTGTCGACCGCCTGCTGACGTCGCTCGCGATCCTTCTGCCTGGCGGCCTCTTCCTTCGCCCGTTCGCGCTCTCGGCGCCTCTGCTCGCGTTCATAGGCGGCAGCGGCCTTTCGCTCCGCAGCCTTGTCAACGGGGCGAGAGGAAGGCTTCTTCGCCTTAGGGCCTTTCGATCTGCGGGCGGCTGTCGTTGGTGCGTCGCCGCCAAGATTGGTGGGCAGTTCGGCATGCTCGCTGAACGATCCGCCCGATCCAACCGGGCGCCTGAGAACGACGCCGGGCTTTTCCATGGTCGCGGCGACGATGGCCGGATCATAGCTCTCCTTCGCCGCGCCCTGGTGAAAGAGATTGCTGTCTGCGCCCCACGCTTCCAGGGCCGCCTTCATCGACGGAGCCGCAATCGCCAGATCGAAGAAGCCCAGCGAAGTCTGGTATGACTTCAGTTTTCTGGCCATGACCCGCTCCCCCGCCCACGGACGCGACCGTACGATCCGTCGTTCCGTCTACCTCGCAAGCAGGGAGTTCTCAAAGCGAGCGAACAGCCCAGCCGGCCCGGGATATATCTCGACACATCCGGCCTGCCTCAACGAGTTCTCGGTGAAGCCGCCGCACAGCACGCCGATGGTCGCGATATCAGCCTTACCCGCGGCTTCAGCATCGTAGGGCGTATCACCGATCGCAACGGCGTTGGCGCCTTTGATCTTGAGCTTCTTGAGAACGATGTCGAAAATGTCTGGCGCCGGCTTGGATTCCTCGGCGTCGTCGGACGACGTCGTCAGGTCCACCAGGTCGGTAATGCGCGCGATGTCGAGGTACTTGTCGACTTCATCCTTCTTGGCCGAGGACGCGACGGCAATCCGAAGCCCGGCGTCGCGCACGCGCCGCAGCAGGTCAGGGACCGCCGTGAAGGGACGCACAAGCGGCAGATATTCGGTCTTGAAACGCTTGCCGCGCCACTCTTCCATTTCCTTGCCGTAGTCCCGCTGTTCGTCGGCTGACAGGAAGACGGGAATTAGCTTGTCTCCCCCCTTGCCGATCTGGCTTCGAACCTGTTCGAAGCTCACATCGTGGCCGAACTCAAGCATGGCTTCCTGCCACGCCAGCGCGTGGAGATCCACCGAGTCCAGCAGCGTGCCATCCAGATCGAAGATAGCTGCTTTCGGCAACTTAAAATCCTCCATGGTCGGGGCGAGCCAGTCTCGCATGCCAGTCGACATAAGGCGTGTTCTTCGCCCTGTGCCGGTTGAGATCGAGCGAGCCGTCGTCCCACCACACCGAACCACGCCCGCCGAGTGCTCGCTTGAGTTCGTCACCTCCCCAGTGCGCAGCAACGTCCGCCTCACGGCCGGGCGCCATCTTGGCATCGCGTACCGCCCACCGGGCCGCCATTAGCCGGCCAACAAGTCCGGCTTGCTTGGCTGGATCGAGATCGGGGTTTTCCATTCGCCACAGCCTGCCGCGGACAAAGTAGCGGCCGTCCGGCGTCACCGGATGCTTCACGATACGCTAGGCCGACTTTCGCTGTGACCTCGCCGCCGGCTTCTTCGCCCCGGCCTCCTTCGCCGGTTTCTTGCCGGCAATTGGCATCAGCATTTCCTTCTGCCCGGCCGCCGCCTTGCGCGGCTTCTTGGCTGGCTTCTTCGGCGCCTCTGTCGCGGCCGCCGCGCCGCCTCCAATGCTCTTTCGCAGCGCGTCCATCAGGTCCACCACGTTCTCGCCGCGCGGCCGTTCCTTCGCGGTGATTGGCTTGCCGGCGCGCTTCTGGTTGATGAGATCGACGAGGGCTGTCTCGTACTGATCCTCGAACTTGTCGGGCTCGAAATGGCCCGCCTTCTGATTGACGATGTGCCGGGCGAGATCGAGCATGTCCTTGGTGACTTTGACGTCCTGGATATCGTCGAAATACTCATCGGCGGAACGGACTTCGTAGGGATAGCGCAGCAGCGTACCCATCAGCCCCTTGTCGAGCGGTTCCAGCGCGATGATGTGCTCGCGATTGGTCAGCACCACACGGCCGATTGCGACCTTGTTCATCTCACGGATGGTTTCGCGGATGACGGCGAAGGCGTCGTGCCCGACCTTGCCGTCGGGACGCAGGTAGTAGGGACGGATCAGATATCGCGGATCGATCTCGCTGCGATCGACGAACTCGTCGATTTCGATGGTTCGCGTCGATTCCAGTGCGACGTTTTCGAGCTCATCCTTTGTCACCTCGATAAAGGTGTCGGTGTCGACCTTGTAGCCCTTGACGATATCCTCGTTGGCAACCTCCTCGCCCGTATCCGCGTCCACCTTGGCGTATTTGATGCGGTGGCCGGTCTTCCGGTTGAGCTGGTTGAACGAGACCTTTTCGGATTCCGACGTGGCCGGATAGAGCGCTACCGGACAGGTGACAAGGGAAAGGCGCAGGAAGCCTTTCCAGTTAGCGCGGGGGGCCATGGCGGGGAACTCCAAACTGATTACCGGATTCAAGACGATT
>Ga0307509_10005195_pt1 | contig 18253 bp, 17 predicted proteins | sample 10_EM_MG_FD_202245 | JGI IMG/M metagenome (GOLD analysis project Ga0307509, IMG submission 202245) | Populus trichocarpa ectomycorrhiza microbial communities from riparian zone in the Pacific Northwest, United States - 10_EM | ecosystem: Host-associated > Plants > Roots > Unclassified | place...
CAGCCAGATGACTCAGGCTATACCGTGTCAGGAAAGCACTAACCCTTCTTAAGAACTTTTGACTTAGAATCTGGAGATTAGGGGCCGACGGAGATAGTGGATTTCACGAGTTTTTACGGTACTCAAACTTGGGGGATCTGCAGCAACCGCCATGACACAGAGCCATGCGGTCCATTATCCTCTATTCTTTGCATACGATGAGAAACTCATAGCTAGGGGATTTCATCATCCCATGTTGGCCCTCGGTCCTGCGGAGTTACTAGACGGATAATTAGACATTGGAGCTCCGAACATAGGCGAAACCACCCAGACTAGAATTAGGCCTCCAATGATTCAAGTGTTAGCACGCTGGATTCACAGCAGCGGGCTCGGTCCGATGCCTATCAGGTTGGCGAGTGATCGTATATGAACTACGAATTATGCTTTCATCGTACATAACAGAGCATTATGTCCTTCCCCGCGCCAGCCCACTGTCCTTCCAATTACCATCCCGAACGACCCAAAAAATGAGTGGAAAGAAAATGGGAAAAAAAGCGAAAACCATTCCATCCGAATTCCGTGAGTATCATGAAAAACCACTCCTTACCTCGATGCAAACCACGCAGAAATCCTGAAGATGGGGAAATCAAAGAAACGAGGGAGAAAAAAGGATCGCTCGATAATAGAATGGGAAGCAGAGGGAAAAAAGGGGAAAAAAAGAAATACCAGGGCTGGAAAAGGAACCAAGAACAATAGCTGAAAAGATGGAAAAAAAAGGGGTAAGATCTATACATAAGTATGATAGCGGTAACCTCGGAAAGCACCCGGCGAGCAATCACCACCACCACCACCACCACCACCACCACCACCACCACCACCACCACCACCACAACCGCCGCCACAGCTCCTAACTCTTCCACCCACTTGTAAAATGTGAAAGGATGTCACATAGTACACACTTTCTTGTCTCAAAGTCCCAACCAGTCCTCCGACTCTGCGTAAACGGCACACTAAAATCTCAAGACCTCTAATTTAAAATGCGCCTCTTACACAGCCCAACACTCCAACAGCCTGACCCCGACTCCGTTGAAACGTATCCCAGACAGCCTGAGTAAGAAGTGCTTCTCATTCGTCTTAGTTGGTCTCGTCTCTGATGAGAGCAACTATCATGCTGTATAGGTAGAAGAAGAACATGACAAGGTGAAAACCGAGTTTAATGAAAGATTCCTAAATCCAACGTGGGGCTGGTTAGCGGATGAACAGGAGGTTGAGTATGATAGACTGGATATTTACTTTCTTATGTTTGTTCAATGTTCGGAAGATCTCCGTAGCATCCAGGAGATGAGCATTGTCCAGGATCCTACTCGATAAATTAGCTAAGTATTGAAAGAGAAAAGAGAGTGTTTAAAACACTTTTAAATCCTGCCCCACAACGACGACCGACCACGTCATAGGGGCATGGACCCCAGGAAAAAATAAAAAGGAAGAAACTCCATAAAAAAACAAACAAAGAAAGTGCTTACTTCTTAACATTAAATACGACGAGTGGTAGATTGAGTAGTAGAGCTAGCCAGTACCCATTGATCAAGAATAAAGCCGTAAGGAAAGCGTGGACAGCGGCTTCGGGAACGATGTAGGTGTTGAGGCGGTTGCAAAGATCAATGGGGTTGATGTAATCGCATTCAAGGTCCGAGTACCTAAACTCAACCAAGACGTCAGCGTCCGAACAACAACGGAAAGGAGGAGCCTCATCGGTTCAAGAGGTGGGTGGCAACTTGATATGTGCACGAACATTATGGTAAAGAAAACTTGGAGAAATAGGTTGACAGCATTTAATAATACTGCCAGAAGGTATAGCCACGCTTCACCGGACATGATGATTTCTGGTTGTTTTTTTCTGTCGTTGGTCGTTTCGTCGTTGATTAAGCGTGTGATACGTGAGGATGTTGGTGAGGGAAAAGATTGAGATAAGGCAAAGAAATCGTAGGCAACAATCCACCAGGGTCAAAGGCTAGTCGAGGGTAACAATGAAGAGAGTTAGCGATCTTTCCTGTGGAGTTGAAAAATGGTTGTACTTAGAGACAGATTTACTTACGGAAAGGAGGCGAAAGGTGGAAAGCGGCGAGGATGGAGGTGGGTGAAGTGAGAGAGGCTGTTGTGTCAGAAGGAAGAAGGTTTCCGAAAGAAAATTGCCTGCTGGCCAAAAGACTCCAGGGATTGAAGAGAGAGAAAAAAACAAAAAGAGACCAAAGGCCATCCCAGCTCACGGCTAAATTTGTGAGAATTATCGGTTACCCTCTCTTCTTTCATCAAGACCTCTGCGTCCGCCTCCGATATCCTCAGTTTTCAAATGCTCTGCTCAGTAACGCTCTATTCCATTACTTATCAGAATTGTCCCCATAATAGTTACAAAAGATACTGCTGGGCTAACTGAGTTTTTTTTGTGAAACTTCGTTCTAGTTTATTGTTACGACCCAACCTTCAACTCTACGTTGCTGGTATCATAGGATGGATGATACCCAGCGATTTTCCTCCCGCCCTGGGTCACATACAGATCATAAGAGATCACTCGAAATATTTATCCAATGATTTCGGGTGAGCACCTGATATTTCAACTGCTATATCTAAGGGCTTGAGGAAAGATAGTGTCGCTTGGGAAATCTATCATACTAGCCGCGGTCCGGTACGAGTAGTTGTACTCGAGTACTCGGAGCCCGAAACATGTGATCCTTCCAAGACCCCAGAGATTATATCAGTAAGGGGTTCGGGAGCATTGGAAAGGGCTAGGGGTGGGTGCTATCTCTGTTTAAAGGTCCCTTCCAAGCCCATATTGTTGGTTTATTTGTAGTGCGACATCACCATCGGACACAAGTTTCGCTGTGCTCGACTTGGCTGTGAAGTGGAAGAGAACTTGGATAAGTGCAGTACTAGTAACGGAGCCCCCCTGCCCTCAGTTCAATTATGAAGGATCAAGTTAATGTTACTACTAGGGCATTGCTCATATCATACTAAAAGCTGTGCCGCGGGGCTACTCCGTGGCCTTTGGCCACCCTTGCTCGTATTTCGCACGATACAAGAAAAGACTATGCTATCTATAATACCTGCAACGTATGTAAAATTTCAATGGGATTAAGGGAAACATCAGCCGGGACACACTCAAATTTTGAGCTTGCTCCGCTGTGATGCCGTTTAGACCCACCCTCCCGACCTTACATGGTCGAGATGTCTAATAGACCCTTCGGGGCATTCCAGGTTTCTATCCAAACCTGCCGAGGATCTCCTGCTATGGGATCACTTGTGTATTCGGGTAGACTGGTTTGGAAATCTGGCTCCTGAAATTTATATGGCAACTCATATAAAACGGTACTTATTTTAAAAATCTTGGATTTTAGAAGTTCACACAAGTTTCAAAACTGCAATATCTTTCTCACGCCTTGATATTCTTGTTACAATAGCTAATTTTTTAACAGGGCGGGGTGTTTGTGGTTGAATGGCTTCTGGTTGTGTTGCGGACCTATCATAGGAAAAATAGCACATTAAATTTTGATGTAAAATGTGGATCGACGATCAAATGTGTCACGAAACAATACTACTTGAAAAGTTGGAGGTTTGCACTGTAAACGGTAGAATCTGGTGTACTGGTGGAGGCGGGTTATTGTACCGGTAGTGGAGAAACTAATTAGGGAACGAGAATGGTGGTGATGATGAAGTTACGGTAGGGTGCCTGCCACTGGTCAAATGCTCACCCCCAGAGTTCGGCTTTGGGCATCCAGTTGCTTTGCAGTAACCACACCGGTACCCATATCCTTTTGGCAACTTCCGAGAATCGGGGGGGCTGTAAGGCTACTATCTAGGCGGCACTCCTCTACTGCTGCCTGGGTTCTGAGTCGTTAGAGAGCTGAGCACGCAGAGAGGTTTTAGAAACTTATAGAAACCTGTAGAGGTTGGGAGGGGGGCGGGGGGCGGAAGGCTCCACTGGTACTGCTGGTAAAGTACAAGTGTCTGGCGGCGGTTATATAAGTTTATGAGGCTGAAGAGCCTCTCAATAAATAGTCGGAAATCGTATTTTGTAGCGACATTGAATAACGAAAAAATATCACAGATTGAGACGAGATTTTGCACAATCAGGGGAAAGAGTGGAGGGCCGCTCCAATCAGAGTAATTCCAGCACCTTCTCTGGTTCTTTGAGTTTCTTTGCAGCGGGGCTTTATTTGGCGGGGCTATCCCTTGTACCCCGTTTTTGCGGCTTTGTTGGAGGGTGTGGAAACTACTAGAATGTGCGGTGCCCACGAGTCTTGGCACCAGGACTCCCCCTCTAAATTCACCACTGCTTCTCCCAACTTCTCTCCTCTTCCTCTCTCTTCCTCAGAATATTCATCGTCTAGAAAAACACTCCCGACTTTTCTCAGAGCTCAACCAATCTTCCTCGCATCTCCTGATTCGCCTCTCTGTTTCCTTGCACCTTTAGAGATTCATAGACCCGAGAAGGTATGCTATTACTCACCCCGCACTCTTTACCTTATCCAATTTATTTGCTTCTTCTCGATGGGCATCTTACTGCTTTGTGTGGGCATGACCGGAGATTCATCTACCTGTTTTCCTTAAATGTTTTGGGGGTTTAATATGCTAACTCGGTATCAGTCGGCAGATAGCAAACAACCATTGCCATGGCTGAAACTTTCGAATTTCAAGCTGAGATCTCTCAGTTGCTCTCCCTCATTATCAACACTGTATACTCAAATAAAGGTACGGCTTTCGAGTCTGGGTTTTCTCTGTTTTTCACAAACTTACCATTTGATTTAGAGATTTTCCTCCGAGAATTGATCTCCAATGCCTCGGACGCTTTGGACAAGATTCGCTACATTTCTCTCTCCGACCCGTGTGCCTTGGATGAGGAGAAGGATCTGAAAATACACATTGTCCCTAACAAGGAGGCTAAGACTCTTACAATGCATGCTCCCTGATATCTATGGAAGTTTCTTCAGGTTGCTGATTGTCATTTTGGGTATCCAGTCTCGATACCGGTATCGGCTTCACTAAGTCTGATTTGGTAAATAATCTTGGTACCATTGCTCGATCTGGCACCAAACAATTCATGGAGGCCCTGTCCGCAGGTGCTGATATCTCTATGATTGGTCAATTTGGTGTTGGTTTCTACTCCGCATATCTTGTTGCCGACAAGGTTGAGGTTGTTACCAAGTCGAACGAAGATGGTTAGCTCCTCACTTGGTGCTTTACTGTTTTTTTCTTTTCAATAGCTGACCCAATCTTAGAACAATACATCTGGGAGTCTGCTGCTGGCGGCTCCTTTACTATCAAACTAGATGAGTCCGGGGAGAGAATCAAGCGTGGTACCAAGATCGTACTTCATATCAAGGATGGTCTGCAAGAGTATCTCGAGGAGTCTAAGATTAAGGAGATCGTGAAGAAGCACTCCGAGTTCATTTCATACCCCATCTTCCTCCACATTACTAAGGAGGTTGAGAGGGAGGTTCCTGATGAGGACGAGGAGGAAGAGAAGGCAGAGGAGGGCGATGACAAGAAGCCCAAGATTGAAGAGGTTTGTTTAGTTGTTCCATGTTATTGTTTATATATATCTAACCTTCGCGTAGGTTGATGAAGAAGAAGAGAAAAAGGAGAAGAAAACCAAGAAGGTGAAGGAAACCAAGGAAGAGGAAGAGGAGTTGAACAAAACAAAACCCATCTGGACTCGTAATCCTTCTGACATCACTACTGAGGAGTATGCCAGCTTCTACAAGTCCTTATCCAACGATTGGGAAGACCACCTTGCTGTCAAGCATTTCTCGGTTGAGGGTCAACTTGAGTTCCGTGCCATCCTTTTCGTCCCTAAGCGTGCTCCTTTCGACCTGTTCGAGACCAAACGCTCCAAGAACAACATCAAGCTTTACGTCCGCCGTGTGTTCATTACTGACGACTGTACTGATTTGATTCCGGAATGGCTTGGTTTCATCAAGGGAGTTGTCGATTCTGAAGATCTCCCACTCAACTTGTCTCGTGAGACTCTCCAACAGAACAAGATCTTGAAGGTTATCAAGAAAAACATTGTCAAGAAGACTCTTGAAATGTTCAACGAGATCTCCGAGGACCGCGAGCAGTTCGACAAGTTCTACACTGCCTTTAGCAAAAACATTAAGCTTGGGATTCACGAGGATGCCCAAAACCGTCCTGCCCTTGCCAAGCTTCTCCGCTTCAACTCTACTAAGAGCGGGGATGATGCCACATCTTTGACTGACTACGTTACCCGCATGCCCGAGCATCAAAAGCAGATGTACTACATCACTGGCGAGTCTTTGAAGGCAGTTTCCAAGTCTCCCTTCTTGGACGCTCTTAAAGCCAAGGACTTCGAGGTTCTCTTTTTGGTCGACCCCATTGATGAGTACGCTATGACTCAACTCAAGGAATTTGATGGCAAGAAATTGGTTGATATCACCAAGGACTTCGAGCTTGAGGAGACCGAAGAGGAGAAGAAGCAGCGTGAGGAGGAGGAGAAGGCCTTCGAGGGACTGGCTAAGACTCTCAAGGAGGTTCTCGGTGAGAAGGTCGAGAAGGTTGTCGTTTCCCACAAGTTAGTTGATGCCCCTGCTGCCATCCGTACTGGTCAGTTTGGCTGGTCTGCCAATATGGAGCGTATCATGAAGTCACAAGCTCTGCGTGGTAAGCTCAACTCTTTTCGGTGTTTACTCTTGACATGCTCTGACTTTAATCGACCTAGATACATCAATGAGCTCATACATGGCTTCCAAGAAGACCTTTGAAATTTCTCCTAAATCACCTATTATTAAGGCCTTGAAGGACAAGGCTGAGGAGGAAGGTGGCTCCAAGGCTGTCGCTAGTATTGCCACCCTCTTATACGAGACTGCGATGTTGACTTCTGGCTTTACTCTCGAGGAGCCCAATGCCTTTGCTCAGCGCGTCAACCGCCTCATCTCGCTTGGTCTCCAAATTGAGGAGAAGGATGATGAGGAGGAGGAGGAGGAGGAGCCTGAGGCCGAGGCAGCTCCGGCCGCCGAATCTTCAGCGGTCCCTGAGAGCTCGATGGAGGAGGTTGACTAAGCTTAATGGTTTACTTTTCCTTCTTCAAATAAAAAGTTTCTTTCTTTGTTTTTTTCATGTACTTTTTTCCCCCCTGTCTTTCGGTTGATAGGGTGATGAACGAACGGCAGATATAGGGTAACGGATTTCATTTTCTCGTTTTTTCCTGCTTGAATCCCTTAATGTATTTCTTAACCAAAGAAATCATTCGCCAAATGCATTGGGGACTAGCGTGGTGAATACTCTTGATGTTTAAAGGTTGAATTAATTGAATACAATAGCGTCTGCCTGAACCTATTTATTATTTGGAAGAGAGACCAGTATGGTGACTTGTCAAGGCTGACGGTGGCATATGCTCGAGCACACTGCCACCTCCTAAGCTGACCCATTGCAGAGTCCAGTAATTTAGAAGAACAGACTTCCTGGAGGTGTTTAGTCTATCCTGCTGCCCAGTAGGCGTAACGTATCGTAATCTCTTTAAAATATGTTTCCAACGTCAAATAGAAGAAAGGACTTGGTATCGGTAGGGCAAAGACTTGAATAATTGAACCCTGTGCATGTCGTTGGGCTTTCCTTTCCCAGTAAGGCCTGGCAATTTTTGTTTTTTTCTCCGTCTCGGAGGAGGAAGGGGGCCGTGTTTTCGCTGTTCTTGGGCCAACTTTCCGGAGAAGGGAATTTCTAACTACATCCCGCAGGGCCCAACTACCGTATCCAAGTTTTTATGATTCTAGAAATTTTCGGGATTGGCGACCATCTCTTGGGGCGGCAGGCGTGGATCTTTGGCCGGAATAAGTTCGAACCCTCCGTATTTACGATAACGCAAGGAATGGATTGTACGGGGTAGGGCTGCATTTTAGGCTAGGTGCTGCTGCTACGGCAGTTTTGTCTATCCGTAGAATAGCCTTTTTTTTTTTTTGAGTTCTGCCATGGGACCTAGGATGGTGACACCTTCACCGGCTCACCATGTTCTAGTTTTAATCACGGAAAGAACTGCATGTTGTCCCAAGTTTTACGAAGATGCATCAAAAGCCGGCGCTTTGGCATCACTAGAGAGAAAGAGAGGGGAAAACAAGCTACCTGTTGGAATTAGGCTTTCGGATATGCACTGTCTACGCATTAGAGTACGATAAAGCCGGTCATTCACCCAGAATCACCCTTGGTTCCAGTTTTCTACTTTCTGAGTTAGACTTACTACATTTGACTTTGTCCCTCATGTTACCGCCCAATCAGTCGACTAGTTATGCAATTCTGTTCTCACTTGTTTTCTCTTGTCTTCCATATTGTTTCCTTATCTTCTTTCCTACTGCGGATATATGTTGATGTTTCACTGTATAAATAGTAGGCCTTCCTGGCCCTCCGAGATTAAAATGAAGTGTTCCTAAGTATCTCTCGCACGTACATGTTTCCGGTATACCGCTTGACAATTGAACCGTGTTTCAATACTACTACTAGTAATTCCCGCGAGTGAGAGTGTATGAGCTCCTTTGAGATGCCCATTCATTCCGCAGGCCCAAATAGGTTATTATCATCCACGAACACGAAATGTGTTTACTGGATGGCAGGGGCACCCCTTTGCTTGCTCCTTTGCTTGTCAGGATCCCATTCGCAACACCCCTTCATCGCGGGGCAATGAGCTGAGTATATACCAACTTTCTAGACCGATATCTGCTTATCAGCCATAGCCCACAAAAATGGGGGGATATCCCACAAAACATACTTGTTTGGCACTCGGTATTGCGAAAGGAGCTTTGTCTACACCCCTGGCATCTCTGGGGCTACCATAATGTCTGATACCATTTATCTTCGGCGAACTTAGTTGCTCACAGCGCTCACAGCTCCAACAACCCTTTGAGCAGTCAACACCCGGGAGAAGAACTATGGGTTCTTTTGAGTATGGTTCGCCAAGGCTGTATCCAGTTCTTGCGAGGATGTCTTGGGCTTCGAGTTGTTCCAGGATTCTAAGGTGGTAGGAGATGCCGGTTTTGTGCCAGAGGTGGATTATCCCAGGGCGATAAGAGGGGCACTCTTGAACTGCAGGCGGGGGGGTGGGGATTTGTGGACTGTGGGACACTGCTCTGAAGAGAAAAGTGAGAAGTTAGGTCTGCTTGTGTCAGCCGTAAGAACCCCAAGAACATCCTCCTGATCAATACGAAACGGGTTCCTGGGAGCGTGAATCAAAAGGGCAAGTGGATTCTTCTGCCTGCTGCAATAGGTGTCTGGAAACAACCCTAAGGAAAGCGGGACTGGGACGACTATCGGATGTTTTCTCGAGGGGCCTTTTCGGCAGGAAATGACATAGGATGCTCAGTCCCTAAGAATGAAGCGGTGCTAGAGGTTTCGGATCTGAGCTCAATCCATCGGGGTCTGAATCGGCTTGAATCACAAGAATTATGCCGGGGGTGAAGAGGGGAGAGAGAAGTGGACTGGTTTAGCCCTATTGGTAGATTTGAACGAGGGGGGTGGGGTATATAGGCAAGTTTGGTAGGAGAAGGGGATGAATAGAGAGTACGAGAGAGGCCTTTGATGACCTTCTTGCTCTTTATAGTAGAATTTATTCTGATTTTAGCCACGGTTATTTGCCTAGTTTCTACATTTGTGTCTGTGAAAGGGTTGAGAAGAAAAGATGAGTGTGAGATACAGACAATGCAATGACTAATAGGTCAGGTAAAGAGAGTTCAAATCAAGGGAAATCCGTATACCTAATCATTTAGGAGACCAGGTATTGGTATATACGAGAAGGCTCCTGGACTGCCCACACTGGTAGTGTATCGTACCTTCATAAATCCGTGCTAGTAGGTCTCCAGGCGCTATGTGAGACTGAATACTTGATTCCTTAAGCCTGCTCCGTATGATATCAGGATTTGTGCCTTCTCCGGAAGGAGAGTTTTGCTGCAATAGCTGGATCTCTCGCTCCTACACTCGTCCTACACGTTTGGCACTGGAATGGGGGCTTAAACTGTACAGACGGTTGGTCCCCAAAGCTCTTGTACAGTTGTCTAAAGTTAGGAGTAGTGACAGAAATTCAAGGGGACGGACTTTATAGTAACTATGACCACTGTAAGTTCTCGTGGGAGTCGGAATGGAGCCGGGGATTGCTAAGGGAGAGCTGAAGTGAACGAGCCAACCAGAGGTCGAGGAGACATTGATTTTGCCGCACTATAAGGTGGACTCTCCACGATGTAAAGGAGCGAAGAAAAACAATTGGGCGGAACTGTATAAGCCCATAGTAGCGCCCATTGAGAACAGTAACCTGGATCCTCCCAAAAAGCTGGAGCCTAAGACATGGACAGAAGAAGAGAATTCATTTAGAAACCTGAGGCTATAGATTGGTTCCCAGTGTCCTAATTGCTCAGGAACTAGTCTCTTGAATTTCTGAGGCTTTTTAAGGGGTGACGGATTTCATTGTCAAGGTCGCTTTTTTAACTGTTCTTGGTTAGTAAATGATTACAACCCATGTGTCTGGGCAGTTATCTCAGAAGAAGTAAAACAGTCCCACCACATTAGGCTGGTGTCACACTACTCGAGTAGTTGAAGCCCTGTTTATGATACAATGGCAAATCTGCATCCAGAACCTCCCACCTACTTTATCAACTGTAGGCCTTACATCTTAGTAACGGTGAAATATCATCGTTTGCATGCATCTTACCACATTGTACTCGTAATTTTCTGACGTTTGTGAACACGGCTGCTATTGCATGCACCAAAATCCTGAGGCTCTGGTCGATTTTTTGCCCATATGCAATAGCAGTTGTGTTCACAAACGTCAGAAAATTACGAGCCTAGCACACGAGTAATAGCAATCTGGGTTTTATTGTTACCGGGAATAACGACATTATCGGCCAATCAAGCAACGCATGGAAAGTGCATGGTCGAGAACCCCAAGACGCAAAGGTTTGCTAAATCATAGCTTCCGCCAGCGCACAAACTCAATCAGGACCCGTAGGCTAAAGATTCGTACGAGTGAGAAAATGTGACTCCCAACGAGCCAAGAAATGAGCCGTCGTCCCAGTTATTAGCCGATCTTCGATGCATGCAAGATTCGTGTCTTGTATGAAGTGGCTGGATTGGCCAAGAGTGGGAAATCAAGGGCAAAACATTGGGCAAAACGCCTCTTACGTAAGTTTCCCCCAAATACATGAGATTCGAGGGGACAGAGTGACAGAGGTTGGGATAAATATCTTACACGGGGGGGGGGGAATAGCAATTTTGAAAGAATCATGGGATTCTTTGTCAATTCAGTGGCGGTGGCTGTTTTCCGCGACCGCTGGTGGTGGTGGAAAAGCGAGGGTATGATATATGCAGGGCGCCCGGTGTGAAGATGCAGAACGTCGGGATAGTGTACAGCGCTTCTAGAGAAAAAGTACTCAATTATCGTGAGGTTTAAGGGGTTAGATACACAAAAAGTCTCATAAATGACAGCAGCATAACGTATAGTGTCGGACAGCCCTCCATCGGGGAGAAGGCAGACTGTTACGGTAACCTGAGTAATTTATGAAAATAATTTTCTGCACCCATCTTCAGCCGGGACCCCCAAACCCCAGCTGCGAACTGTAAGTTAGCGCCAGCGAGTGCGAACACTAGGGTTTTTGTAAGTTATGATTCACCTCTCGTTTCTTCTGAGCTTGAAACAACTTCAACCTCTCCCTCCACCCACCCCCGCTATTGATAACCATTAGCTCGCCATTCATCTATCATACTGCTTCTTCTTCCCTTTCGGATAAGGATATCTACAATCTACTCTGGACGTTTAAGCCACCCTTTCTTTCTTCTTTCCCCCTCGTCTCTTATAACTCTTTGGCTCGTTTGCCACTGGCACAAACCGACACACTGCTTTCGTTGGTCTGCTCAACTGTGGGTGTGTTGTTCCGATTTTTCTCCCCCTCGAGAACCCCCGTAGTCGTTGTGCCCCCAAAAATAGACCCGCTGGCGTCACATTCCGACCTGCCGAATCCGCAACAACACTCTGAACACTTACGACAACAGAATCATCTCCACACAAATCACCTAGGCCCGCAGGAAATACTTTGTACCGCCGCCTCCCTTCTCTGGGATCCTAGGTTTACCTCTGCTAAGCGTCAGCACTTTCCACCCAAACGCCTGGACGTCGGCTCACCCTTTAGTCCACCAACCCCCGCTTCAGAGAGCAGCAGGGAGGACACAGAAGACGAGGAAGGTGATTCAATTTTCTCAGAAGCGGAAGCAGAAACAGACCGAGAAGATCGCGAAGAAAGGTTTCGAAAGAGTAGGAAGATTACTCCAGAGCAAAAGAGCCCTAGCGCACCTGTTGAAGTAGTTACTATGGACCAAACCGGTAAACGCCATCCGAGCTCTTTCCAGCAGCTGGAGAAACTGGGCGAGGGGACATATGCGACGGTAAGATTCGCGTCTTCGTGTCCGCTTTCGTGTCCTCATTATGTTACAAAGTTTCCAACAAAACTAATCAGGGATCCACACTTAGGTATTTAAAGGAAGGAATCGGCAAACCGGAGAATTGGTAGCTTTAAAGGAGATCCACCTCGACAGCGAGGAGGGAACACCTTCAACCGCGATTCGTGAAATCAGTTTGATGAAAGAACTTAAGCACGAAAACATAGTCTCGCTCCACGATGTGATACACACCGAATCGAAGCTTATGCTTGTTTTCGAATTCATGGACCGAGATCTTAAGAAGTACATGGATCATCGTGGGGACCGCGGGGCTCTTGACTACGTTACAATCAAGTCCTTCATGCACCAACTCCTCCAGGGGATTGCTTTTTGCCACGATAACCGCGTTTTGCACAGGGATTTGAAGCCGCAGAACCTTCTCATCAATAACAAAGGGATGCTCAAACTTGCCGATTTTGGCCTTGCTAGGGCCTTTGGTATTCCGGTTAACACCTTTTCAAATGAAGTTGTAACTTTGTGGTATCGTGCGCCTGATGTCCTCCTTGGCTCCAGAACATACAACACAAGTATAGATATCTGGTCCGCAGGATGCATTATGGCTGAAATGTATACCGGAAGACCGCTCTTCCCCGGGACCACCAATGAGGACCAATTGCAGAAGATTTTCCGTCTCATGGGAACCCCCTCTGAGCGCTCTTGGCCTGGAATCTCACAGTACCCAGAGTACAGGAATAATTTCCACATCTACGCGACCCAGGACCTTCGTATGATCCTCCCGCAGATCGACCCCATGGGCCTAGATCTGTTGAGCCGAATGCTACAATTGAGGCCCGAAATGAGAATCAGCGCCAAGGATGCTCTTAGACACCCGTGGTTCGCCGATCTAAAGCAACTCCGTGCAGGCATAATGCAAGGTCAACAGCAAGCAGGGGCAGAGAGAGCAAGGTTGGAAGCAGCTGCAAGGGCGCAACAACAGCAGGGAATGGGGATTGGTGGTGGTATGGGAGGACAGGTTTACTAGGAGAGGGGTTGCGACTATGGCTTTGCTATGATTCTGATAAGGGTATTAGATGGTTCCGGGACCTCCGGCGTTGTCCAGGACGTATGGGTGGTTTTGACGGGAGTTCTTTGGGGCTTGTTCTCTTTCCTTTGTTTGCTCTGGATCTCTTTCCCTCCACCCCTCCCTTCCCCTCGACCCGCTTTCTATTTCCTGCTTAGTTTCATTTTTATCCCATTCCTATTTTCCCCCATTTGGTGGAGTGTTTTGCTCGAATCTCATTTTCGTGTTTGCTCTGCCGCCCATGCTGGGTTTCTGGTTTACCCCTATTAGCCCTATTGAACCTTCCTTGGAGGGGATTTCTCACCTTAGAATAAAGGGTAGGGAATAGTAGCTGGACAGCGTTGGCTACCTGGGAGCCGTTGCTATTTGTTAGGCATGTAAAGTTAGCTTTTGCTTCTTACTTCCATTTGTTTCCTTGCGACTTGGTGGTGATCTGAGATCCGGGATATCCCAAGCGGGAGGGAATAAAATTACGAGAAACGATACTTATTTTGCGAACGTGAGCTTTTTTGTGCCTTATTCCGCTACTATTGCTGATGCCGTCCACGCCTTTTCTTCCCAATTTCTGCTCGAGAAGGAGCAACAGTTTTCTCAAACGCAATGGCCGAACCACCAGAGCTCGTCACCAGCTGATCTAGGATCCGAATTATTCATGCTTAACTAGACGCCCGCGGTAGCAATTCGTCCGACTGGGTCAATCACTCCAGAGCGTTAAAGCCGGCGTTTGCTGTGCGCGCCTGCACGATTCCTTTCGAATAGTGGACTTTATGGTGTGCTATGCGCCCTGACGCATACGCACTCGCTCGCGAGTTTCCTCTTTCCGTAAGGCGTTGCTGAGTTTGAGGTAGTTGTGCTTTTGGCCTATCAACTCCCACCCTTGGGTATTATACTATCGCAGTCGATATTCCGAGTGATCTTCAATGAAGTCGTGACCTTTCGAGGAGTAACTGGGTGGCAGCACAGTAATCGGATGCAGGGTACGTTGCGGTCGAGGCCAGGTTTTACCTGTACAACGTGGGGGCGGAATGTGAACCGGAACATTTGTTATCCCGTCGGCCGTCATGCTCATGCCGTCATTGCCTGTCGGGAGACTTGAGATGGTTGTCCGGAATTGCTCGTGGTTTTTTGATAGATTGCGGGAAGGGCTTTTCGGAACTGGAGTAGGTGGTGGATGGCAATGGTCCTAAACTAGGCCAGATTGGTTTTCTCAGACGAATACTATGAACTGCTCATGACTGGAACGGATTCCCCTGGAGCCCTGTTTGTAAAGGGAGCTCTGGTAATTATAAATTTAAATATGGTAGTCACTCTGCTTGGTGAAAACTAAACATGGTAGTAATTTTGATCTGTTACTCTCCAGTGACCCCCCCCCCGGGAAACAATCCTGGGCTGCGGCGCCCTCATCGTCCTTAACTCACGAGCTCAGTCAATGCAGTCTACCCCCTCCTAGCTCTCGGGGCGACCAGAAGTAACATTGAGTATTGCATGTACTGCTAGATAATTGATTATAATATACTACTACTGCCTAGAGGAGGAAGGGCGGGAAATGGGGGGTGAATAAGCCCCCCACTTTGTTTCCTTCTCTCTTTCTTTCTTTTCCGGTATTCATTTTCTAGGACGTTCGGGGAAAGAACATTCACAAGAGCAATTTTCGAGAGGAGATGGATAATTAGGAGGAGATTTAGTGGTATCATTGGAGATGGGGGGGTGGAATCGGGGTTAGGTTTTGCTAGGGAAAAAAAAAATGAGAGATGTTGTTCTAATATTTGGTGTTTGGTCCTAGGTTCTCTTAGGCATATACCACATTGCGCCGAATAAGAGAGAACTGGCCCAGGACGTCTGTGTTTCGTATCAATATGGTGGGGGGGGAGAAAGTCCCAGCAAAGCAAAACGCCACCTAATGATACTTAGAAGGAGTGTTTAGACAACCTGGGGCATTCTCTCTTATTCAAGATGATACGGTATATGTATGTATATATAAGGTGGTAGATGGAAGGTCATGGCAAACTTAGCTCATTTGTAGTTTATGGATTTTTGATTCCCCCCCCCCATATCCAGTCCACGTTCAGCAATTATGATTGGATGAATAGAAGCAAAACTGCTGCATAAGCGATTTAATCCTAATCAGGGCAACTCTCTCTTAATTGGGAAACTTGTAAATCTGATCCTTTATCCCTTTTTTTATTTTTATTTTTTATTACCAACTGTAACCACCAAGTAAATATTGAATAATTATAACCTTTGTGAAATTGGCGGCCTGAAGGGCTATTGTGGAGGGTTTGGACAGGAACTGATCACAAGCAATACAATTTTTCCCTTCTCTCTCTCTCGAACATATTGCACCTCCTGCCTCCTATCATAGTTCCGATGGATCGAAGGCGATCTAACTCTGCTCTCCAGAGCTATCCTATCCACCACTTGTGGTGATGATGGCCTTGTTCTGCAGTTCAATGGCATCTTTGGCGGTGGCCTCCGACAGACTTAACTATGGCCCTAGTATCGGACTGCTCAGGTTAGATAAGCCGCGGGATGGTCTTAATGCCAAGAGCTCATAAAAAGAACACCACCTGGAGAGAGAGACTCGTGATGCCCGGTAGTACGATAGGAACATTATCCGACGAAACTCCGGTGCTGGTCTAAGTCGACAGGGCCGCCGTTTGTGTACGGTACTGCACAGTCTGTACTCATAAATGCCCGACATTTGTAAACCGGACTGCCATTGCGTGCAGTACGGGCCAAGAGTCAACCAGAGCCTTAGGATTTAACATTGGGCAACTATGAGTAGTATATAGGCGTTCCTATATATCTCCTTTGAGAAGATACTCGTATGATAACCGTAATAACCAAGAGTCTCGCTAGGACGTTGGAGGAGTTGCCCCTCCCAGCAAGTTTCTGTCGAATCATTTCTTTTTCCTTGTCTCTGGTGAGGGGGGCTGAAAGAGAATCTTCTCGCTGTGATTGCACCCCCCCCCCCGCCCCCCAATCCGAAGGGGGGAATTCTAGACGTCTCATCATAGCGTTACTTGTATTCTTAAATTGTTTCGGGGTTTTTTACGGTATTGGGCATAAGTTAATGCCACCCGAATACGGAGAGCACCCTGGAATACAGTTATGTTTTCGGACAGGACAGGGGGTTATTTCGCAGGCTAACCTAGATTAACTGTGCGAAAACATATTTCCCGGTATGATACTTGTAGAGTACAGTACTGTACCTGTTATGGAAAATTGTCTACGATCTGAGCGCCCATACTAACTTAGATTCGGGCCTAAAATGTTCTGGTTCGGTATTCCTGGTACTTGTATAATGCATGTAATGCCAGTATGAATGCTTATCTTATTCTGCAGGTGTGCAATTGCTGTATTGAGGATTCAGTCGAGTCGTTATCATTATCATGTAGGCATAGAGGTTGGTATGATCTATGTCATTAGATGGTCCAACTTCGTCAGGGGTCAATTTCTTGTTTTCTTGTATAAGCAATGAAGCGCATTTCTCATTTGACAATCCGGGATGATAATTTCGTTCGCATTTGATCATCGAGGAGCTCGCGATCGCGAGGTAGTAGCAAACGTTGTGCATTTGTTAGAGACCCCTCCGCTTTTTTTCCACCCATCCAATCTATCCATCTAGAAAAACACCGGTTTGAAGGGAAGACGTGAAAGAGGAAAGACCCATATTAATGAATGACTAGTTGATGACGGGGGCTTGGCGAAACCAAGCCAGCTACACTATGATATCACAATCCCCCGTATCCTTCCCATTCACACCAATAAGTTACCCCAGGACTACCTAGTTTTCAAACAAATCAACTCAATCCCCGCCGGGAGAAGAAAGAAGCACAACACCCATATAGGAAACTATAGCGAACTCTTCTTGGAGAACGAGACACCCTCCACCGCCGCGTGATCACAAAACCAGCTAACCTTGTCACCCCCGCCCAAATTCACCAATGCACAAGGCAATACTTCCCCGCCCTCCGCCTCAGGATTTGTGTCAAAGATCTTCCTCAAAACTTCCTGCTTCCCAGCACCCGTCGCGACAAAGGCAATCTTGAGCGCGTGCGTGACGACCGGTAAGGTAAGTGTGATCCTCCTAGGTGGCGGCTTCGGTGAATCCTCGATAGCAGCGACCCAGGCAATCTCCTCGCGCAGTAGTACATGGCCGGGAAAGAGTGAGCAGGTGTGTCCATCGGGCCCGCAACCCAGCAGCATAAGATCGAATATAGGCAGCTTGACCGAGTCCTTCGCAGCGAAGGAACTGATCAGGGAATGCTCGTACGCATCTGCCAGGTCCTGCGTGTCTGAGAGCTTCTCCGGGTCGATGGGGTATACTGTGGGTTGTGGTGCCGTCTTGGGTATCTTGCTGAGGAGTTCCTGCTCCAGCAGGGCGTAGTTGCTGTCTGGGTCCGTGAGCGGCACGGCCCGCTCGTCCGCAAGGAAGATCTCCCACTTGCCCCAGTGGATGTCCGGACTTGCGAGGAGGTCCGGCGAGGCGAGGAGTTTGGGTAGGGAGCCGCCGGAGACGGCAACCTTGAACTTTTGGTGCCGCGCGAGGGCGTCGGATTGGGCTTGGAGGACGTAGCGGTAGAGGTTTTGCTGGAGGGTGGGATTATCGGGGAAGGCGTAGAGGGAGGGCTGCCCGGTCATTTTGGTGGTTCTTAGTGTGACGTTTCTCGTTGCTTTCGAAGGTGATATTGGTTGTCTGTAAATTGATGGGGGTGGTGACTAGGAGAAGGTGGAGGATGAAGTTGTTATTATTTCAATTTTGGAGTGATA